>JACCDR010411969.1_pt1 | contig 36293 bp, 39 predicted proteins | sample 7446431 | NCBI WGS metagenome assembly JACCDR01 (sample SAMN15323443, study PRJNA562643) | freshwater metagenome | isolation source: river surface water | place: USA:Blue River Watershed | collected 2017-08-17 | reverse complement strand
CAATAAACAAGGATAAGTTACTACGGGAGTATGCCGACGTGACTATTGTCATTGCGTCTTTAATGGCAAAAGAATGGTTAAGCCAAGATGATATTGATAAGGCGTTTTTCGAGAAACTAGACAAGCTAAAAGGTATTGCAGATGCAAATAGAGTTGATTGATATTTCGTTACTTAAGCCATATGGCCGCAACGCCCGCGTGCATTCGCAGAAGCAAGTAGAGCAGATTGCTAAAAGCATCAAAGAGTTTGGGTTTACAAACCCAATTTTAGTATCCGATGATTTGGAGATTATCGGCGGTCATGGGCGCTTCGAAGCAGCCAAGCTTTTAGGCTTGCAAGAGGTTCCGCATGTAAAGCTAAGTCACTTAAATGACAAGCAAATCAAGGCTTATCGGATCGCGGATAACTCTATTGCGCTTAACTCAACTTGGGATACTGCCTTGCTTGAGAGTGAGCTAGATAATTTGCGCGAGCTTGGTGTTGATATCGAGGTACTAGCCCTGCCTGAGTTTGATTCCTCTACCTTCGATCCGGATTTACCAGACGAGGATGACCGGTTACCGTCTGTAGTTAAGTACGAATTGCGTATCAGCTTTGACAACGAAGACGCGCAGCAAGCCTTGTTTGTCGAATTGCGTGACCGTGGGTTTAGGGTGAAAGCATGAGTACCAAAAAAGCAACACATGATCAAAAAAAGTATTGTAGGTGCGGATGTGGCGAAGAAATAAAAGAAAAACCATGGAGTAAATACAGAAACCAATTGTTTATTACTGGGCATAATGTACCTATTGTGAATAAAGTTTCTTTAATAGACAAAATTAAAGACAACAGAAAAGGACAGACTGGGTTTCTTGCTACAAAAGTAATTGCAAATATTAGGCATGATGCAATTAAAGCTGGTTATGAATGGTTTTTAGATGATGTTTTTGTTTACTACAAAATGATCGGAGATTGCTTTTATTGCGGAAAATTAAGCGGTTGGCCAAATGGAAGAAATGGCATAGACCGAGTTGACTCTAAAATAGGATACTATCCAAAAAACTGCGTGTCATGTTGTAAGCAATGTAACAGAGCAAAATCCGATCAAACTCAAAATGAATTTTATGAATGGATTGAGAGGATTAAAAATCATTTGGAGCTTAAAAGGGATTCATAATATGAGACATGGTTTGCCCTATATGGGTAGCAAAAATGATATTGTGCAATCAATCGCTCTCAATTTTCCAAAAGCAGAAAACTTTTATGATTTGTTCGGCGGCGGCTTTGCAGTCAGTCATTACATGATAGCTAATAAGTCACATTGGTATAAAAAGTTTAATTATAACGAAATAAACTCAGACGTTGTAGAGCTAGTAAAAAAGGCAATTAATGGTGATTTTAACTACAATAAGTTTAAGCCAGAGTGGATTTCGCGAGAAGATTTTTATGCTCGAAAAGATACCGATGCATATGCCCGCTTGCTTTGGAGTTTTGGGAATAATCAGAAAAATTATTTATTTAGCAGAGACATTGAGCAATACAAAAAATCTTTACACATGGCTGTTGTGTTTGATGACTTTAGTCAAGGTGCTGACAAAATTTTAAAGATGGAAGCGTGGCCAAGAGAGGTTAAGACGATAACCCAAAAACGGCTTTATGTGGCGCAAAAAATTACTTATCTAAAAAAAGGTAAACAATCTAATCAAGATATACAGCTACAGCAGCTACAGCAGCTAGAGCGGCTAGAGCGGCTAGAGCAGCTAGAGCGGCTGTGCATTTCGTCCTTATCTTATGAGCAAGTTGAGATTAGATCTAATTCTGTAGTTTACTGCGATATTCCGTACAAAGGGACATCTGATTATATCTCTAGTTTTAATCACGAGCAGTTTTATCAATGGGCGCTTTCGCGACCATTTCCTGTGTACATTTCAGAGTACCAAATGCCTGATGAATTTAAAGTTGTGTACGCTATCGAGCGGAAAACAAAACTTAGTAATAAAGGAATGACTTCACATTACGATGAAAAATTATTCTGGAATGGCGTCACACTTTAATACTTTGTTGTTTTGCAATCTGCATTGCTGAAAATGTAATTATTGCCATCGGCTGGATCTGTGGAATCATTGTAGGTAGCTTTTCTAATTCCATTTTCTGTCTCGAAATACCACCAGCCTGCTGTTTCACTACCAAAAGAATCATAAGAAACGGTACATCCATATATTTTATTTTGCACTCCTGCTGATAAAACAGAAAGATGGCTTGAACCTTTAATGCCATATTTGCTACCAGTGACTTCACAAGATGTTTCAACATCTCCATTTGAATATGTAATAACAGTTGAGGATAAGGCAATAAATGGGTAATTGCTTACGATTTTTTGGCAAGAATCCAGTTGTGAAATTTTATTTCCTTCAGAATCATTGCCTTTATCGCCTTTTTCTCCTCTGTCACCTTTATCTCCTTTTTCACCTTTCAAGTCGACGGTAATCCATTTGCCTTCCTGACATGCGCGCATTTGTTTATTGCTTGCTACATAAACAAGTTGTCCTTCATTAGCAGCTTGACAATTTGGCAGAGACGCTTCGTTTGTTACATACATTGAATAGGTTTCAGTTTTTGGCTTCGTCGGAGTAGAGGATTCTACGGTTGCGTTTTCTTGGATGGATCCACAAGAAGCTAAAGATGCAAGCGTCACAATAGTACAAATATTCTTAATCATTGTTTGCCCCTTTGCCAGGTATCCGCCAGAAAACCGAGCCGCACATTGCGACTCGGCAACCCTGGCGGGGTTATTAATTAGGTCGTCTGAAGGATAAAAAGCTTTAGGGTTTTTTTAAGCTATTTTCTTTAACAACAGCATATAATTGAAGAAAAAATATTTCTAAAGTTTTTCGAAAATATGCCGTTAATTATAGTATGAGCAATGCCGCTCATCTCTTCTCGGGAGGTTTCCCATGAACTTTCTTCTTGACTTTGTTACTGTTCAAGGTTCTGGCAAAAACATCACTGTTGTCACAGTGGCGCAAGGAATCTCTCTTGCCCTTTCTCGTATGCCTACGGCTCGTAGGGCATCGCTAATTGCCATTGGGCAAAATCAACAAGCAACTGAAAGCCTTTTGAGCAGCTTGTTTAACAAGGTGCAAGATGGCCAATTGGCAAGTCAAGGCGATGTGGCTCGCTGGCTTTCTGGTAACTAAAGTTTTTTGTCCCACTGCCCGACTAAATGGGTAAAGGAGAATTGAGATGAAACGCCCTATCACCTTGTTATCCATCTTTGCTACAGCTTGCGGCGCGCAAGAAAACCTTACTGAGAATAATACGCAATCAAGCACGCCTTCAGCTGTTAAACCTGTTATTGAAAACAAGCCATCTAGCGAAGCCAAAACGGAATCTATTGCATGGAGCTTAAGAGCAGACACGCTGACCGCGTTGCCAGCTTGCACTAAAGAAACAGAAGGTAGGCTTGCATATGTAATTGAGGAACGCTCTGCTTTTGCCTGCGTTTCACAATCCTGGGAAGCGCTAGACTTGCGCGGGCGCGACGGCAAAGATGGTCAATCGGTTGTCGGTGCAGCTGGACGAGACGGACGCGATGGTATTGACGGCAAAATAGGTGACAAGGGCGATAAAGGTGACAAGGGCGATAAAGGTGACAAGGGCGAAACTGGAATCCAAGGTGTGCAAGGTATTCAGGGCGTGCAAGGCGAAAAAGGCGCTGACGGAATCACCACAACTATTACTCAAATAGAACGCAATGAAGACTTGCCCAAGGTACGTGATGCGCAAGGTGTAGTAATTGGCGACTTGTTTTATTACGACACATCTCGCAATCATTATCTAGCAGTGACTCCTTCTGGTTTGCGTGTGCGCTTCACAAGATTAGGCGGAATAACAGAATGGTCTGTCTATTACAAAACCTCCAACTGTTCCGATACTCCAGCGGTTATTGCTGAGTCGCATTTTATGGAAACGCTTTTTACAGTACACGATGGCCACATGGTTAAGACAGGTAACCCAGTCAGCGAATCTCGCGGATATAGACGCAGAGGCTTTGGTATGCCATGCGAAACTGCGCCATCGGTAGTAACGGCAAGGTTTTTTAGCTTGCGCTCTATGACAGCAACAGAAGCCGCAGATGTATGGAATTATGGCTTGGCATACGTAGACTAAAAAACCCTAGCTCTGGAAAAGCTAGGGTTAATTTCTTTGGACGAGATGCACTATCTCATACTCTCACTTTTTGAAAAGTGCAACCAACTTGGAAATCGCTAGATAAACTTCACAGGCGAGTGCAAACAGGCTTTCAATCTTTTGCTCAATCATCTCTTGTGGCAACTCCAGCTTAGCAAGCTCTGCTTTAAGCACTGCCATTTCTTCTGCGCTCAATTCAGAGGCTTCTGGAAGTACTGCTGAGAAATCAATCTCTGCAAACAAATCAACAACAGCGCTGAGTTTAAAAAGTGCGCTAACGTCACCTAGGCCAATCTTGCCATCTTCCAAAACCGCTCCGCCAGCGTTACCTAATGCTACTGCCAGTGCCAAAATCTTTTTAAGGCTTCCAATTCCGTGCTTTTGCATACCTTACCTCTTGTTGACTTGTTGCCCACCATTAGGCGACAGTGAGCTTAGCACATTACGCAACAAAAAGAGGACAACAGCCAATGAGGGCTATCAAACGTCACAAACAAAAAGAGGATATTCTTAAGGCGGTACGCAGTGGGGCATCTGCCCATGCCATTGCTAACCATTTCAATCTTACTTTAGACGATGCTAATGCATACGTAGACTACGTTGCCAGTGAGTTAAAGCAATCGGGGTTTTCCCATCGTGTTAACTTGCGCGCTTTGCTGCGAGAGCAAGCCAGCGGCGCTGCTAAGACAATACGTGATATTATGACAAACAGTAATGGACTACTTGATACGTCTGTTGGTTGTACACAGGCGCTTATTAGGCTTCGCGCTGCCGATGCGTTACTCAAGCATGCTGTCAGATTCATCGATGAGGATGTGGTTAGAGGCTTTGTCGAGCAACCCGAATTGCCTGTGCAACAAACCCTCTTTGATTTTGAGGCAGAGATTGACGACGGAGCAGTTAAGCTTGTGGCGCGTGAACATCTTAGACTCGTCGAAGGTGGCTCTTGAGCACTCCTCACTTCCCCGCTGCCATGTTACCTGCACTCATGCGGCAGGTGTTTGGAGATACGGCAAACAAGCAAACACCTTTATCACTCACGCTGCCAAAGCCTTATGCTGATTGGCAACGGGTTTTAATGTCATCTAAGATTCGCATAATGGTATTCCCAATAGCTACTAAGGCTGGCAAATCGGTGGCCGGATCTTGTCGCATTGCTCGCTTTTCTTTTGCCATGCCTCGCGAGCAGGACGCGCTGTTTCGCATTATCGCGCCAACCTATCAGCTATCTGGTATTACGTACCGTTATCTGCAAAGACTCTTGCCGCCAACGCTCCCAGTGCAAGGAGGGCTAAATCAAAGTCAGCAAGCGGCAGCGGCTCGTATCTGGGAGCAGTTTACTCCCCTTCGTTCTGAGTCAAAGAAAACCATGCAATGGAGGCATAACGGAGCTCGTATTGCGTGTGTGCATGGGCAAGATCCAGAAGTAACAATCGAAGGCGAGCGCGTGCATGGTAACGTGTTCGACGAGGCCTCGAAGATGAAGCAGCAAGTTTATTCTTCGGCTGTTTCTACTACTTCACAAACAGGCGGCTGGAATGTTTTGTTTTCCACACCACGCGGCAAGAATTACTTTTATCATCTCTACATGGAATGCATCGAGCATATGCGTTGGGCGGAAAAACATGACAAGCCGCTTGAAATGTTCGCTGCCACTGCACGCACGATTGATTCTCCCTTTGTTGATAAAAAGGTAATCGAGCAAGCGAAGCGTTCCCTTCCAGACCGAATCTTTCGCCAGCTTTACCTTGCCGAGTTTCTCGATGATGGCTCTGTTTTCGTTGGCTTTCGCGATTGCCTTTACGGAGCAGCAATAGAAAGTAACGACGGTAACTCAGGTTGGCAGCATGAGAACGCCTCACAGATGCAAGTAGTCATCGGTGCTGACTGGGCAAAGAGAGACGACTACACGGTTTTTGTTGCCATCGAGTGCGGCTCTGCCCGTCCGCGTATTGTCGGTTTTAGACGCTTTCAAGGCATGCAGTACATGCAGAGTGTCAAAGAGCTAGCAAGGTTTTGCAGGCAGTTTGATGACGTGCTTTTAGTGCGTCATGACCGAACCGGCGTAGGCGATGTAATTGATGAGATGCTTAGTCACGTAGAGGTTCCTGTTGATCCTGTGGTGTTTACCAATCAAAGCAAGGCTCACATGGTTGACCAGTTTAGTGTTGCCTTATCAACGCAGGGGATTCAGTTACCTAATTGGGCTGACTTGCTGCATGAGCTAGACGTGTTTGACTGCAAGACTAATCAGCTTGGAAAGCCTGTTTATGGTGCTATTTCGGGGCAGCATGACGACATTGTAACAGCGTGCTACCTTGCGTGGTCTGCTTATCTGGAAACGCAAGGCCAGGATATGACGGTAACAGACACGGACGAGTTACTCGATGAGGGTTTTAAGCCTGGCAAAGACACTATCGAATCGTGGTATGCTTCCCTAATTGAAGACAATGAGGATTTTTAACAATGGGCTTAGCAATGGAATGCACGCGGCTTATGCGCATAAGGATAGGCGAGGATGTATACGTATACACAGACAGGGCTGTACAGTTACTTTTCGAAGCTCCTAAGCATGTAAAGATAACCCGTGAGTACTGCGAAGAAGGACAGGTGTACAATGACAGACGCAAAAACACGTATACAGAAAAAAAGCCTCAAGAAAAAACAGCCCAAGCTTCCGATTGGCGAGTATATAAATCCCGATAATCTGCGTTACATTGATAACCAGGGAATGGTTAATGAAGAAAGCTCAGGTGGCTATTGGTCGTCTGAGTTTAAAGCTTTTTTGCAGGCGCAGACTCTTAAGGCATTATTTTACTCCGAAGATTGGGTTTATATAACAGTAGATGCTATTGCAGCGCCTATATCTCAATGCCCTATTAAAGTATTTCAAACAATGCGGTCGGATGATGGCAAAGATAGGCAAGAGGCGCTAGAGCAGCATCCAATTACTAAGCTTTTTGCCGAGCCAAATCCTTACCAATCAGGCTGCGAATTATCCTATTCTTACGCAGTGGATTTTATCTTAGGCGGAAATGGATTCCTCTATCAGCCGAAAGGCTTGGCGCAAATTTTTAACATGCCGTTTGAGCGTGTGGCCTATGATTTTGATATGCAGGGTTTGCCTAAGTCAGTTACCTTTTACAACCAACAGCAAGATGACATCATTTTACCTGGCGCTGCTAGTCGCTCTATCCCTTTAGATGAGACTATACACGCACGTAAGCCTAACCCATCGTCTGCGTTTTGGGGCCTTAGTCCCTTTACGCCTGGCCGCAAGTGCGTATTAACTAATCGCTATACACAAGATTATATCCTCTCGTTTTACCTTAAAGGCGCTACGCCTCAGATGATTTTGGAAATGGAAACAAACGCCAGTCAAAAGGCGCTCGTGCGCATGATTAGAAGCTTCGAGGCTGCCTATACAGGCAGACGTAACCAGCGCCGTACCATGGTGCTTCCTAAAGGCGTTAAAGCCACAGTGGCGGATACCAAGATTGTCGACCAGATGTTTATTGACCTTGTTAAGCAAAACCGTGAAGTCGTGCTTAATGTGCTGCGCGTACCTAAGCACGCGCTAGGCTTACAGGAGTCTGGATCTCTTGGCTCTCGTGAGCATCAACTGGCGCTACGTTGGTTTTGGGAGCAGACCATCAAGCCAACAATCAACATGCTTGAGAGTGCACTAACTGCGCACTTCAAAAAGCGTGGGCTACTGACAGAGCAGCAACAAATAAACTTTGACACTAGCGAGGTTAGCTACACATCTGAGGACTTGTTACAGCTTGCAGAGATTAGCAACGTGCTGGAAAAAACGTGGACGCTAAACGAGCGACGTGAACGCATCTTTGGCCTACCTGCCCTACCTGATGGTGACTTGGTTGTTGGTATACCACAACCTGCTACGCCTATGCCTTTTTCCCTGCCAGCTACGCAGGAGATACCTAACACCACAGCGCTACCCGACGTGTCAGAAGTTGTGTCAGAGGCACAAACAGGGCAGCAACAAGACGCTGCAACAGATCAGGCAGAGGCACCTAAAGGCATGCGGGCAAAATATGGTGACAAGCTTAGAGCTGCGGACGATGCCATGACAGGCGAGGTAAAAAAGCAAGGTGACAAGATGACTCTGCTTGCTGCCAAGCTTTTGGCAGACCAAACAGAGGCAGCAGTTAAGGAGTTTAAAAAGCTAGCTCGCTCTGCTGTGATTCGTGCAGAGGGAGATATCTCTATGACGGAGTGGAAAAAACGCACAAAGAAAGCCATAGACAAGCTGGGTAAAGAGTACACAAAAGACTACACGCAGACGCTTGAAAGCACTGTGGGCGCTGGATATGACGCACAGGTAGGCATGATGTTTGATAACAAGTCGGCTGAGGCTTTAGCCGCGTTTAAGGAAACGGATGTTAAAGGCCAAAGGCCAATACTTGCAGAGCGCGGCGTATTTCAGTTTAAATCATCAAGAGACACAACAGTTAATAGGATTGCTAAGGTAATCGAGGTAGGTCTTGAAAAAGGCCTTACAGTGGACGCTGTAGCCGATGGCATTGTGAAATACATGAAGGATGAAGCTCGTTGGCGAGCTAACATGATTGCACGGACGGAAACGCTCACAGCCTTTTCCGTTGGCTCTAATGCTACAATGCAAAGGGCATCTGAAGTTATCCCAGATATGAAAAAGATGTGGGTAACAGCTATGGATGAGAGAGTGAGGGAAGACCATCAAGAGATGGAAGGTAAAACGGTTGACGCAAAAGAAGACTTTGTTTTGCCTGATGGTAGCAAGGCTTATGGGCCGCGTTCACCAGGTTTAAGCGCTGCTCAGTCGATAAACTGCCGCTGTGTAGTTCTTATGTTACCTCCCGAAGACGTTGCGCAGTATGCTAAGGACGTGGCAAAGATGCCTAAAGACTACGAGTAAAGGATTACAAAGATGAATAACTTTCGCGCGCTGAATAACACCATATCGCTACGCGCTGTTGTTGCGGACGGCGATACGTTACGTATCTCTGGCTACGCTAATAAGCTAGGCGTGGTTGATTCATATGGCACTCGCTTTGACCCCAAGAGTATTATCCTAGAAAGGTTTCGCAAAAACCCTGTCCTGCTTTTTAACCATGATGTTGATAAGGTTATCGGCAAGGTGACTAAGGTTGAGGAGCGCGAAGACGGCATTTATGTTGAGGCGGAAATCTCAAACTCAAGTGCGCCTCATGTTGCTTATGTGCGTGACCTTATCCGCGAAGGCTGCCTAAAAGCTTTTTCCATTCGTTTTGGCGGCGATTGCCAAATGGAAAAGCAAGAAGATGGGTCGATGCTTATCCGCAACTGGGAGCTACAAGAATTGTCTGTGGTTTCCCTACCTGCTCAGCCTGAAAGCCTTTTTAGTCTGCGCATGTTAAAATCAGCATTCAGAAACGTAACAAGTTTAGAGGAGGCAAAACACATGCTAGACAAAGTTAGGGGCGCAAAGGCTGCTGCCTACGTCAACGAGTGCATTACAGTAGCGGCAGAAAGCGTAAGCGAAGATGATGTTATGGAACGCCTGCGCGATCGTTCAGGACTTGAGGCAGGAGAGTTGACCAAAGTGTTAGACGGCGAAGTAACACCACTCCCTGAGTCTTTCATCTCCGCTGCCGTGGAAGTGCTCAACTGTGATAAAGACAAGTTGGTTGAGCTTAACGCTGTAGACGTGGAGGCTAGCAAGGAAGGCGGAGAATCCCCCGCGGCTGTTGAGCCTGATGCACTGCGCGCAAAAGAAGACGCCATGCAAGCTTGCGTCTCAGAAAAGATTCCAATGCTAATCAAAGAGGGCAAGGAACAAGAGCAAGCTGTGGCTATGGCAATCTCTATGTGTAAGGAACAAGGGCGCTGTGCATGGACTCCTACTCAGGAACAGATGGCTCATTTTCTGCGGCAGGCTGACGAAGTTTCGACCCCTGTTACTTCTGAAGTGCCAAATGATAATGCTATGCTACAAAAGCTTGATAGTGTGGTATCGTTACTAGGGGCAGTGGTAACAGAGCTTAAGGGCGTTAAGGCTGAGCTAGCAAACTTGGTTAAAGCGCCAGAGGCTCGCGAAGATATCGAGATTGAAATAAAGCCTGATTCCGAAGAAAAGCCGGAAGAAGAACCAGAAGAAATGACGCCGGAGCAACAGAGGACAATTTCCGAGTTATTTGCGAAAGTGGAACAACGGATTGCAAAGTTGAGCGTCTAATTAGATTATCGAAGAAACTGAGGCGCAATGGATTGTGCCCAAGAAACAACATCAAGGAAGGATAGGTTATGACTACTAAAACCGATATCGCGGCTCGCATTGAAGAAGTAAACAAAAAACTTGACGCTTTAGAAACAGCACGCTCCATTGTAGGTTCCGGTTCGGCTCCTGCTCGTTTGGGCATGGGTTCCGATGAGGCAGCACTACTTCGCTCATTTGGATGCCGCAACCTCGCTGAGCTTTTGCAAGTCAACACTTGCTCGCCTCGCTTTCGTCACGTTGACGAAGCTAAAAAACACGCTGCAATCAACTTAAAGCAAACTTTTGACGTTGCTCGTTTCGTTGCTCAAATCTTCAACCACGAAACTCGTGACCCTGAAGTTGAGGACGTTAGCAGATTGCCCCCTGTGCGAAGCATTATGCAGACTAGCTTTGCTAAACAGTCTGACCTCAAATCTCTTGTAAGGTCGTTTTCCTCTACAGCAGCAGGCGACGGGGATGAGTGGGTTCCAACTATCCTTTCGGCATCATATGTTGAAGAATATGAGCTTGAGAGACGGCTTTCTGGTGCATTAAAAGAGCTGCCAATGACTGGCAACCCTTGGGAGCTGCCTGTCCAAACTGACGTTACCAAAGCACGCATCATCGGCGAAGGCGCTGCGATGACCGATGTTAACTTTGGCACTGATAAGCTGACTTTCAACAGCACCAGGTTAGGCGAGTACTTCCTCCTGCCTGAAGAACTAAACGAAGACTCTGCTCCAGCGATACTTGAACTTGCACGGCGTGATGTTGTCGCTGCGCAAATCCGCGCAATCGAGAGTGCGCTGATTAACGGTGACACCACAGGCACACACATGGACTCTGATGTAACCGCTGCTAGCGACCACAGGAAAGCTTGGAAAGGCCTTCGTAAGCTTGCTTTAGAAGCTTCCTCTACCGTTGATTTCGGCGGCGCTGTTACTGAAGCTAAGCTTCTCGATATGCGCAAGCTTGCTGGCAAGTACGGCGTGAATCCTAAAGAGCTAGCATGGGTTGTAGGGCCTAACGCTTATGCTCAGATGCTTAAGCTAGACAATGTAACTACGCTTGAAAAATTCGGTCCACAAGCAACCGTACTCTCCGGCGCATTGGCTGTTTACTTCGGTATTCCTGTAATCGTTTCCGAGTATGTACGCGAAGACTTAAACGCTACAGGCGTTTACGACGGTGTAGTAAGCACTAAGACTGCTATTCACTTGGCTAACATCACCAGATTCTATATCGGCCGTCGCCGCCCAATCCGCGTTCGTGTTATGCAAGACGCTCGTGCTGAGTATGACCGTTGGCAACTTGCGTCCTACCAACGTTTGGACTTTAAAGGTCACAAACAAGCAGGACAAACCTACGCATCCGGCTCAACATCAACTGAGCGCTCTGCTATCTTGGGAATCAATGTCTCGGTATAGTCATTAGGCGAAAACTTGTTGGCGAATGAGGCAGGGTTTCCTGCCTCTTTTTTTTCAAGGACAACTACTAATGACAGTAACACTATCGCCAATCATATTGAGGGAAAAAGAGAGCAATACGCTCTTTGAGCTACGCACGTATACACCAAACACGTACGAGCTACTAATACAGCCAAACGATAACTCTCTGCTATCAAGTCTGCTTGTGCTTGAGCTTGACCCAGGCGCAAGCGTAACAGTCAACTACTGGCAAACGACAAGCGGGCGCGAAGGCGAGGAACGCACAGACTTAGTTGGGCATGAAACGGTTACGACTACGAGCACGCAAGCTTCCCAAGTGCTTGTTACGCGTATTCATAACAAGGTTTTTGCCGAGGTCATCGTTGCGGGCGGCAATGCGCGTTTCGGTATCTTCGGAACTGCTGTTTCAAGCTTCGCTACAGACCTTGAGGCGGCGTTAAAAAAGGATGAGCAGGACTCCGACCTTGCTATCGACCGTGGTATTCCTTTGGTCGTTCTCGACCCTAACACAGGCAAATGGCAGATCTGGGAGGGCGAAGACGGAGTACCCGCAGTGCGTCTTTTGGGCGATGTGCAGGTGTCCCTTGCATCGGTAACAACGCCGTCTATCATTAACGCTACGTTGCCTGATAATGTAACAGAGGTAGCTCTAACCATCCCGTTAGGCACTCGTAGATTCAGCGTCAAAACTCGCTCAGGTGCTCCTATGCGCATGGCGTTTTCCCTAGGCGGTACGTCCTTGTCTTACGTAACAACGGCTTGTTACGAACTCGAAAATATAGATGCAACTGCTAGCCTAATGCTCTATGCTTGTAGCCAGAGAGTGTCTGGCGACGTGCTGGAGCTTTTAACTTGGAGTTAACTTACAGGGAGGTTTTATTATGCTTTCGAGACAGTTATTTGCGGACGTTGCTGACTTAGCTAACAGCGACAAAGTGATTTCCTTTTTGCGCTCTGCTAGCGGCGCAAACATTACATCGACCACAATCGGTGGGATTGAGGCTCTTGACGTTAACGTGGCTAACGCTATCGACGTTGAGTTAAACGGCGTTTACGACGTTGGCACTAACCCATCCCCTGACAACGTTGGTTTGATTGCTCACTCTCGTGCAGCTTCTCCTGGCGCTGCTGAGCAGCTATTCCGCTCGACTGGTGGCGCTGCAAGCTCGGACGCTGTAGTTGCTGCTAACGTGCACGGTCTTGACGTTAACAGCTTCGGAATGCTGTTTAACGGAACTACTTGGGATAGAGCACAGGGCACTTCCGGCGCTGCTCATATGCACCTGTTTAGCCAAGAGGCTGGATTCAAAGTTGACACTAAGCTTAGCTACGGCTCTGCTCAGGTTGCTGGTGTTACTGTTGGCGCTACCGCTGCGCAGATTGACGCTACTCCTCTTGCAGGACGTACTAGCGTACAGATCCAAAACGCATCTAACAAAAAGATCTGGGTTGGTTTCACAAGCAGCGTAACAAGCTCTGGCGCTACTCAAGGTATCCTTGTGCCTGTTGGCGGATACTACGAAAAAGACCTTTCCGATGGCATTGATATCTACTGCATCGGTGAGCAGGCTGGACAGCAAGTTATCCTTGCTGAGTACGCTGCCTGAGCTGAGAGCGTAGAGGTTGACCCTAGCTATGCTATGCATCCTTACGCGACAAGAGACTACGTTGTAGCTTGAGTCAGTCTCGATCGCAAAAAGAGCGCTCCCAGGTTATCCTGTGGGGCGTTAATTTTTTAAGGAGTAAAAGCAATGCAGGACAAAGAGTTGGTTGATCAGCTAGGCGAGTTTTGGGCAACAGCAAAATGGGATGGACTAACTGCTATGCAGGCAGTTAACTTATCAAAAGCAACAGCATTATTAGGTAGGATGATATCAAGCGAAAAGGAGCGTGCTAAATGTGCCCCATCGGTAACTCGCCAGACAGAGCAGACGTTGTCGAAACCAGCGGAGCAAGCGCCAGAATCGAAGTTGGAGCAACAGCCGTTGAGCTTAAAGCCGGAAGTAACAGACTCACAGGGCGGCAGTTTATCGTCATCTACAACGACTCCAAAGCGCCGATATTCACCAGTCCGTCGCAAAGCGTCAGCGGAAGCGGAGTGAATAAAGGAATTATCCTTAACCCTGAAATGGAACGGGTAATTCCCTGTGGTGACGTGCCTGTCTACGCAATTACTTTAGGCGCTACTGCGCAGATAATCGTACAGGAGTTTGCATGAGCTATAAAACCAGCTCCCTTGAGCTTAACCGCAGCGTGTTAGCCACCGAAGTGCTGCACGATGAAATGGATATGACAGGGCGGATGAAGGTTGTTACGCCTACTCAGCTTATTGGTTCGCAGTGGACTTATGGGAAGCTGCCACTGACCTGGGGCGAAATTATTACAGGCACAGGGGCAGTTGTTGAGCCTAGCGCGCAGAACTCTTCGACATATTTGAAACTAACAACAGGCACAGCCAACAACGATTCTGTGATATTCCAGACCCGCAGACATTGGCGCTATCAAGTCTTTCGCACGCATTCGATTAGTTGGGCTATTGTGTTTGGAGCGCATCAAACAAACGTTACAAAAATGTTTGGCCAAGGGCTTAATAATAATGGTTGGTTTGTAGAGCAGAGCGGTGGCACCTATTATTTTGTCAAACGCAGCAACGTTGGCATTGCCTTGCCAGGATTTAATGAGCTTAAAATCGCAAGAGCAAATTGGAACTTGGACAGACTTGATGGCACGGGGCCGAGTGGGCTTAACCTTGATCTAAGCAAAGGTATTAGCTGGGTTATTGACTACGTTTGGCATGGTACACAGGGGATAAACTTTGGAATAAATTACTTTGACCGTGTTATCTATTGTCACCAAATGGTGTTTACTGCCACGTTAGATGAGCCATATTCTCGAAATGCTATCTTACCTCTACGTGCTATGGTGCAAAATACCGGCACTGTTTCTAGTCCTGGCGGAGAAATGCAAATCGGGCCTGTGAGCTACAACGTTTATAGCTCATGTGAGTCTACAGATTCTTACGTATTTTCAGCATCAAATAAAACAACAGCTATTTCAGTGACAAGCACAACTACGCCTACATATATGATTGCTATTAGACCAAAGGCAACATTTTTAGGTGCAAATAACAGAGCAAATCTTATACCAATATCTTTTGAGTTACTTAGCTCGGCTGAGATTTATTATGAGGTTCTAGCAGATGTAACTATCGGTACTGGTACTTGGATTAGTCCTGATAGCCGCTCTCTTGCAGAATATTCCATAAACTTTGGTACCGTAAGTGGCGAGCGCGTTGTGGGTAGTGGATATATCAGCGGAGGTAATCGAATTACGAACAACATTATCAGCGGATTTGGTGGGGATGTGTTTAGTTGCATCGACGCGACAAATAACAACACACCAATTTGCTTTGCTATCCGCGTCTATAAAACAGGCGGTAACGCAGAGGTGAAATCTGCGATTACCTGGAAAGAGGAATACTAATGCTAGTCAGTTGGTCTGATATCAAGAGTCTCATAGATAGCAATCAAGCGCGCATGAACTACATCAACAGAGCTAACGAGTATTTTATCGTCGCCAGCAGCGTAAGTATTGCTTTTGAGTGCGCAATTAGCAAAGGAACAGCAGAGGCAACAGAGTTTGAGGAAAACTACAAAGAAACTAAAACTAACCTTGTGGAACCAATCGACTCCGACGGATCACGCATTCAACGCAGCAAAACCACAAAATCAGGTTGGCACTACGAGCCTCGCTCACTAGACTTTATCACTGCAAAAGCTAGCTCATTATACAACCGTAAGCATGACGGAAACACGATTGATACAGGCACGGATTACGGCGACGCTGCCATGTTTTTCTTTGACGCAAGCGGTAATGCTTTAGTTAAAGGTGCTTTGTCTGATAGCGAGTATCAAGACTTGCTTACTGCTAACTGTGTACGCACGCATATTGATTGGCAACCGCAGTATGAGATGGAGATTATCGGGGCTACTGTTTCCTTGCTCAATCCGCCAACAGGCACAGAACGAGCGTATATCTGGGTAATCGTTGCACCAGAAGTACCGGCTAATCTTGGTGGGCAGGTGCCTTTCATGTCCGGTGGCTGGAATGGCCGATTCTTCGCCAGCACAGGCAGCGGTACAACATTCCTAGACGGGCGCGGTATTAAGTATTTCGCTTACGACCCTGTTTATAACAGTAATAAGTTCCGCGTTGTCGTTAAGCATGAGCTAGGCGCGCAGATCGAAATGCAATTCGTAGCGGAGCATTTTAAAGCATGACAAGCATAAGAAAACTACTACTACAAATTGCCTTGCCACTCACCAAGATGCTTAACAAGCTGCATATTTCACCTAGCTATCGCAGGGTTAAAAGGGCCGATGTGGAAAAGGCTAGGCTCATGCTTATCCCTGGTGATATTATCCTTACATACACCAATGGACAGTTATCTAATCAGCTAATCCCTGGAGACTGGAAACATGCGGCAATTTTTTCCGAGGATAAAGACAGTGAATTTGTTGTTGAAGCAGTGAATAAAGGTGTGGTTAAAACAGATATCTATGACTTTCTTATGAGCAAAGACGGCTTTGCTATTCTGCGTCCTGTTAACGTTTCAATGCAACAGTCTTTAAAAGCGTCAGAGATAGCGCAGATGTTTATCGGTAGACAATATGACTTTTTCTTTGAGCCTAGCTCAGAGGCTTTTTACTGCTCTGAGCTTATCTTGACTGCTTACGCCGCAGCCTGTCCGCAGTTTAGCTTTTACAAACGTAGCGTTATGGGCATGGACACAGTGCTACCAAGCGACTACTATGACGCAAAAGAGAAGTTTTTTATCGTTCAAGAAAAGAGGTAACAAATGATTGTTAAGTTTTTAGGTTTTCAGGTTCCGCCTTATCGCGATCACGTTGTTGTGATGATTGGCAACAGGTATCGCAAGTTTGCCATCGGCGAAGAAGCAGAGGTTGATCCAGAGTTTGGCTACAAGCTACTTGCTACTAAAGAGTTTGTAGAAGTTAAAGAACAGCCAAAATCTAGGACAAACAGCGCACCTGCTGCTCCTAATCGTGCAATCCTTGACGGCAAAGCGGAGTAACATATGGCTCTCAACTCTAATGCACTAGTCACGCTAGCAGACGCTAAGGCTTTTCTTAACATCCCTGCTCTTGAGACTTCGCAAGATGCTAAGGTTGAGATGTACATCAATGCTGCCTCGCAACTAATCGAGGACTACACAGACCGTAAGCTTATCTATCAAAGCTACGACGTGCGTCGTGACGGCAGACGCGCTGATAGGGTTGTACTGCCCGAGTGGCCTGTGGTTGCCATCACGTCTGTCTATGATGATGTTGCCTGGGAATTCAGCAGTCAGACGTTAATTGACCCCACAGAATACGGCGTGGAAGAAGAAAGCGTCTTAGTGCTTCGCAATGGGCGCAAATTCGCAAGAGGCAATCGCAATGTACGAATAGTATATACGGCTGGCTATCGCTCGATTTTGGGCGGTTCTGGTGATCCGATTCCTTCGTCCTTGTCCTACGCATGTTTGTTAACTATCGACTGGCTAGATACGCTTAAAAGCGACAGAAGACTGGGCGTAACAAGCAAAGGCAAGAACGGCGAGAGCATTAGTTTTTTGGATACGCTACCAGGACAGATACAGCTGATGCTTGAGGACTTTAAACGCAACGAGATACCTCTCCTAGACTCGTTGACTGGTAATGCCTAATGCCTGTTAAAAGCAACATATCTAAGCTGCAAAAGCGCATGGTAGAGCGCATTAAAACGTTAGAGCCTCGTAGTGAGATAATGACTCGCACCTTGCATCACATCGGCACAGTGCTGCGCAATAGGATGATAATCAACGCAACCAAGCAGCGCATTGTAGATACAGGCGCTCTACGTAACAGTATCAACTACCGCATAAGTAACAACACGGTTACAGTAGGTAGCTTTGGCGTGCCTTATGCGCGGTTTCATGAGTTTGGCGCAACGCTTCCTCCTGCCGCTGTGCGTGCTATGTTTGCCAATATGCGCAAGCGTTCAAGCACTCCTAGACCGAGCAAAGGAGTGTTTACAGGTAACGCTGTAACAGGTGGTAAGCTTTCCGAGCGTCCTTTTGTGCGCCCTGCTCTTAAGACGGAAACGGCACGCATACGCGCTATTATAAGGGAGAATTTAGGTGGCTAGTCAGATTGAGCGAGATATTAGAGATGGCTTTGCTACGTTGCTATTAACACTGCCTTGGCTCAAAAAGCTTGAGCCTTACAAAATTCGAGCCTCAATTTCTGAAGTGCGCGAGCATGAAATCCCTTACGTCCAGTTTTATGGGCTAGAGCAAGTTTACGAGCAGCAAAGAGGCGATTTGCTCACTCGCTGGCAAATTGCTGTAGACTTAGTGTTAAGGCGAGGCATTGATGGCACCATAGACCAACGTGACCTTGACGATAAAAGGCAAGAGCTAATCGAGGCAATAGGAGCAGATCCTAAGCTTGGGCTTACCTACTCAATAGTGCATGTAAGACCGATATCTGCGACAGACGACCTTATGACCTTTGAGCCTTTTTTCGTTAGCACTATTGTTTTTGAAGCGCTTTACCGTAAGCCTTTTACTGGTACGTGTTAACTTGTGCTAGTCTTACTTAAGCATCAATAAGGAGATGGGAAAATGGCAAAGAATTTCGCGGCGGCATATAATCAAACATCTGATTCTTCTGGTATCGTGCAATCGTTTTTCCTCAAAAAGGAAACAACTCGCGGCGTGTTTAATCCGCCTACAGGCTCTGACTTTCTGTTTACCATGGCAGGTGGGAGCATCTCCGCTAGTCAAGCGTTAAACTCAAGTCAGCACAAAAGCGGACGCCACAACAACAACTTTATCAAAGAGAAACGCGTGGAGGAGTTCAGCTTCTCGACCTATTTTAACGTTGATGTGCTAGCGGCTAATGGTAACGCAGCTATTGACCAAGCAGTGAAAACACTTTGGGAATCTGCACTAGGTTACACAGAGGTAGGCTTAAGCTCTGAGTTTATTGCTAACCCATCAGTCGCTCCAAACATTACCTTTACTTTAATTGAAAACGGCGACTCTTGGGGCAAGCAGCTTGTTGGCGGCTTCATCGAAAACTGCAACATCCAGTTACCTGGCGACGGTCAAGCTATGGCTGAGTGGGACGGAGCTGGCGGAGGCGTGCGCTTTGTTGGTATTGGCAAGTCGATTGTCAACAACTCTGCTAACACTGTTACCGTAGGCACAGGCGAAGGCAAAAACTTTCCTGTTGGCAGCTACGTTATGATTATCGAGGCAGATGGTGTAACTCGCTCTGCCGATACGCCTTCGGGTTCCCCTCGTAAGGTTGTCTCTGTAGCTGGCGACGTTGTTACTCTTGACGGTGCAGTACTAGCTGATGCAGACGGCTCAACCAACCCTGTCTACCTCTGCTACTATGAGCCAATCACTCCCGCTGGCATCGACAATCCGCAAACAGGGCTTGTGGGCGAAATCAACTCTAGCTTGCTTCCAGCAGGCTACTGCTTCCGCAGCTTGACTATTGCACTTGCTAACAACCACGAGCGCGTTGACTACTGCTTCGGCTCCGATGGTCTTGACTCGCCATTTTTCATTCCAGCTGGTCGCTTAGACGTAACAGTTACTGCCGAACTAAACATGAGCAAGGCTCTAGTCGCGTTTTACAACAGAGTTGTTAACAATGAGCCTGTAGATATCGAAGCTATTTTAGGCAGCACTACAGGACGTAACTACAAGTTTGAGTTACCCAAGGTTATCTTCAATATCCCTGCCGTGGAAGTGCCTGAAACAGGCTCTATTCCTGTGTCATTTGAAGGCTTAGGATATCAGTCTGCACTTGATGCAGCGGATGAAATAGAAGTCTCGGTTAACTAGCCTACCTTTACATTCCTTCAATGTTGAGCTAAGCGCTGCCTTAGCTCCTTTTTCTTGGCCAAGAATTGGGAGAGCGATTTCCCAATAAGAAAAAGGAGCGCTCTATGACTGCTATTCAGTATTCATTTATCCAGCCTAAATTTATTCCAGAACTTGGCGAAGACGGTTTAACAGCCGAAGAAATAGCAATTTCATTAAAAGCGCCTTTAAGCGAGGTACATCGGAAGATTTCACGCGGAAAATGGAAAAGCGAAGATGTTCAGGATTGGCGCGTAATGGCATATAACATCTCGAACGATTCCAATGGTTTACCTGTTACGAGTTTTTTACTAAATGTTCGTGCCGCCAAAGCCTTTGTAGCTCGATATGTCAGCAAAATTGGTGACGCTTATCTGAACTTTCTATTCGACTGCGAAGCGGCAGTTTTTGCAAAGGCAAAAAAAGCGTTTGACCACAAGTTGAAATTTGCATCAAGGAAAAACACAATTGCAGTTCCGGTTTACGCGACCAATCTTTTTGGTGAAACTGAGGTTGTGCGTTTTGATAAAGTAAAAATGAGTTTGCTCAACCCTTTGGAACAGTGTCAGGCTACTTTAGCGCATCTGGAATTGATCAACGAAGGTATCAGCAGACGGCGCAAAAGAGAGCACCAAATCTTGCAAAATGAAATCTATAAGCAACGCACGATTGATGTAAAATAAGATGCCTTATTTTGGTGCCTCCATTTGGAGGAGCTGAATCCTTGACATCCCCACAGGCCAGCGGGGATACTGTTTAGCGGATCATTGGCAAAACTCCTTTCGGTTCTAGGCCTCGCTGAATACTCGGTGAGGCTTTTTCTTTGACTAAACAATTGTCCTGCCTCATAATCCTCACCTGCGAGCTTCCTACCTTTGCATCGCATGGGCTGCCTTGTGGCTCCAAAAGCAAGGCAGCTTTTTTGTTTTTCCAACCACGGAGGGTTTTAGTTTGGCTATTAAAAATCTGTTTTCCACAACCGATGAATCATTTGCAGTAGTATCAAGTAAAGATGAGGCTTTGGCTCCCGATTACACGCAGGAGGAGTATGCCGAGTATTTGAAAGACTTAGACGAGTCTAAGCTACGCAGAGCTGAAGGTAACACAGAGCCTTTTACATACTTCCACATGCGCCTAGCACAAAAGCTTGAGGAAGCTTTAAAGGGCAAGGATAAGTTAGCAAGCCTTGGAGTAAACAAGGCAGGTGTAGACCAGCCGTTGTTTACTGTGATGACACGGCTAGTTGAGCAATCTCTTTTTGATATTACTTGTGATGGCGTTTCTGTAATGGACAAGGACAAGCAGGGCAAGCCTACAGAGCGTCTTATGCTTGGACTAGTGCGCTCGATGATTGTGATTGACTTATTTAGTGCATTGCAGGCGCGTGAGGCAGGGCCTTTGGCTGGTAACGTCACAGAGTTGACCAAAAAAAACTAAGCGCCTTACTTGATTTAATCTTTGCAGATCAGGCCGCCTTGACGAAATCAGGGCGGTCTTTTTCATGCGCTACATGCCCACAGGCGGTAATGAAACGGCGCAGATGCCAGGAAGACAGATGGGATTTTACCGAGCTAGACGAGCCAAAAGGCATCTTCCCGATGCAGGTGCATAAGGGAGGTAACACTTACGGCTTTTGTCCAGGCAAGGCTACATGGGACGCAGAGGTAACTACTTTGTTCCGCGCTCTGCATGTTGCAACGGTCACTGGTACGATGTGGGAGACAGGCGGACTAAAGGATCAGCCAACATGGTGGGTTGACCTGTTATCATGGTTTATCCAGCGTTACGATGCTGAAAACTTTAGTTCAAAAGCTCGTATGGTATTAGGTGATGGGAGTGTGAAAAATGGCGGTGTCTCAGGAAAGCTTAAGCGTTGAGGTTGTGCTTGACTCTAGCGGGGCGATTAAGGGAATAAAAGACTTAAACGGTAATTTCGTTGAGCTATCCCGTGTGATGGGAAAAGCTAATACGAGCATCAATCAGGTTGATGAAAACCTAGCGGCTCTTGGCAAAACATCACAAAAAAGCGCTGATAATTCATCAAAGGCTTTTTTCAAGATGCGTAGCGCGTTAGAAAGCGCTTTTGTCCCGATTACTGCGCTTAACCAAGGATTGCAGCTTGTGAGCTCAACTGTTGGAGCATTATCAAACACGCTAGGTGGTTTTGTAACCGCTTTTGCGGCGGCAGAATCTGCGCAACTCAACCTTGAAAAAGCTTTGTCTCTTGTAGGCAATAGGGTTAATAAAACAGCTGCGCAATGGGATGTTTATTTAGACAGATTAGAAAAAGCCACTGGCGCAGATGCTGACTTATTAAAGCAATTAGTGGCTACATCATTGCAGATTGGCTTATCTGAAAAGCAAACTAAAAATCTCGTAGATGCTAGCGTAAAACTTGCAGACGTAACAGGCAAAGAACTAGGGCCTACGTTTGAGCAATTGCTACAAAGCTATAAAGGACAAGCTAGAGCTTTAGCTGTTTATGCACCAGAGGTTGCTAATCTTACTGAAGAGCAGTTAAAAAACGGTGCTGCTGTTGACATTCTCTTATCTAAATACAGCAACGTTGAAAGCACGTTTGGTAAGTCATTGTCAGGTAGCATCCAGGCAACAAGAATCCGTTTTTCCGACATGAGCGAGAGCGTAGGGGAGGCGATAGCTAAGGCCATCAATTTGCAAGGTGCCTTAACCTCACTGCAAGGGACTTTTGCAACTGTGCAACGGGTAGTTGAGGCTATCGATTTTGCAAAACTAGGCGCAGAAACAAAGCGCACAGCAGAAGCGTTATTAGTTGCAGGGAGCGCAGCGGGTGCGTTTGCTCTCGCTTTTTCTTCTGTGCGCACTGCCGTACTCGCGACTTCTGTTCCATTAGCCATCACTGCTACAAAGTTTGTTGCCATAGGCGCTGCTATTGCTGGACTTGTTGTCAGTATTGACCTTATTGTTCGCAACTTGGGACGTTTTAGCGATGTGATGAAGCTTATAGGCTCAACCATAGCTAATCTGTTTATTAAGGGCATTGCCATTGCGGCAGAGAGTTTAGCATCGTTATTAAACCAGCTACCAGGTATGAAAACTTTTGCAGATGGCTTAACCTTCGTAGCACAGAAAGCCAATTCAGCAGCGCAAAGTTTGCAAGGTATCGCTGATGTGGCTTCAGAAGGTTTGGATTTAGGCATTGCAGGCGCGGTTATAGAGCAAGGAAAAAGCGCCCTTGATGCCTTTAACAAATCCGCTAGTGATACAGGTAAAACCCTTGAAGGAACATCTACGAAAGCGGGCATCAGAGGCGGAACATTGCTCGACCCTGAGCAACTAAAGAAACTGCAAGAGGAGGCTAAAAAAGCTGCGGACGCCTTCCTAGCATTAAAAGATTCCACTGCAAAACTGCAAGAAAGTCTTACATTAGCCAATGCAGAACTAGCCACAGGCGGAAAAGGGGTTGAGGCAGCAGAGAGACAATATCAAGTCACCTTAATGCAGATATCTGTTGAAAGAGAAAAGGCTGTTGCGGCAGGGCTATCGCTTAAAGCCGCAGAAGAACAAGTTGCAAAACAGGTTGAGTTAGCTCAGCAAGTATTCCAAGTTACCCAAGGACTTGAATCACAAAAAGCTACGCGTCAGGCCATGCTCGATGCGGAAAAAACAGCAGAAAGCGCACTGGCCGCATTACGTCAACAAATGCTTGCAGACAACGAAGCTTTGTTACGTTTTGGCAAGAGCAAGGAGCAGATAGCCAACCGCGAGTTGCAAGTAGAGCTTGATAAAATTGACGCTCTGCAAGAGCAGTTAGCAGCAGCGCAGAAGCTTGATAGTTACGCTAAGGCAGAGCTTGACCTTGCAAGACGCACAGCCGTTGAGAAAAACAAGGCTGCTAAGATGCCAGCGCCTGGCTCTGCCGAAAGCGCTCCTATGATTGGAGGAGCAGCGGAGGCTGTTAGTTCGGTTGCAGGTGGGCCTGTTGGGGCCTTTATGAGCGCAGCGGAAAGCATCACGGGGTTTATCCAAAAGCTCATTGATTTTGTGCCTAATATTCTCAACTCTATCACACGAATTTTTAATTCATTAACCGACTTGCCAATACGCATCTTTGACGCTGTTAAGGGCTTAGGTAACTCAATTGTGCGTTTTATTACCGATGCCATACCTAACCTATTCAAGGCTATCCCAGATATTGTAGATAACCTGATTACACTTGTATTTGAGCGCATACCCGAAGCAGTGCAAAAGCTTATTGAAAGCATACCGGCTATTGTGCAAGGCTTTTTAGACAGATTGCCCGACTTAATCACAAAGCTTGTTGAAGGCTTGGTGTCTATGATGCCAACTTTAGTGATTAACTTAATCACTGCAATCGTTGCCAATCTGCCGACGATAATCAAAGAGCTAGTCATGATGGTGCCAAAGCTTGCATGGGCTCTTGCCAAAGCTGTGGTTAACGGAATCATTAACGGAATTAAAAACATTTGGAATGCACTAAAAGGCGTAACTAAAAAGGTTACACAGTCTTTAACCACAGGCATCAGTACAGGGCTTAAAAAGCTTACAGGCTTTAAACAGGGCATGTTCGGTATCACTGAGGACACAAGTAAAGCTCTTGATCCTGCAAAGGACTTAATCAAGCAAATAAACGAAGCAGGGCGCAGCGCCTATACGTGGCTGATGAAGGCTTGGGATGTGATTAAGCGCGGGTTTATTTGGATTTACAACACGCTTTTAATGCCATTTATCAACATTCTTAAGGCCACATGGAATGGCATGATTCAGCTATTTAAGGTTACATGGGATTTGGCTATAGGTATCTTTAAAGCAACGTTAGGGCTTTTAAAAGACATATGGAACATAATAAATAACGCCGTACTCAAGCCTTTCATCGACATTCTCAAAGCAACGTGGACGTTTATCAAGGACGGCATAATAATGCCGATTGTCGACGTGCTAAAGGGCGTTTGGGAGTTTGCTAAGTCTATCTTTGATGTCGTGATTGATGCATTCATGGCCGTGTGGCGCTTTGTCTCTACCGTGTTTACTGACCCCATCGAGGCGTTTAAAAATCTGTGGAGCGACCTAAAAAATATCTTCAAAGATATATTTAATGCCTTTGCTAAACTAGGCGGGGTTATTTTTGATGCATTTAAAACCGCGCTTACAGCAGCATGGGACTTTATCAAGTCAATCGGTACGGCAATCTGGGGGGCACTAAAGGCAGCTTGGGAAGGCGGCATAAGCGCACTAGCTAACTTTGGTGGCAAGATTTGGGAGTCATTTAAGCAGGCTTTTGCTGGCGTAGGCAGCGTGTTTGCAAATATTGGCTCTGTCATATGGGAGTCTGTGAAAAAAGCGTTTACAGGCATTGGAAGCCTGTTCGCGGATACCGGAAAGATTATCTGGGACTCTATGACTAAGGCTTTTGGGCAGTTTGGCAACTGGTTTAAAGGGCTATTCAAGTTTGATGGCGGCGGCAAAGGTGCTGTGGAAAAATTCCTCGGCTTTGACTTTCCATTCATCGCCTTTAACCAGGGCGGTATGGTGCCTGGCAAGGCCAACGTGTTTGGTGACAGCAAGAGTAACGACACAGTGCCTGCGTTACTTTCACCTGGTGAGGCTGTGATACCTCGCTCACTTATGCAAGACCCTGCCGTGGCTAAGCTAGTCAAAGGGCTTTTAAGCGGCCAAAAGACACAGGGCTTTGCTAAAGGCGGCTTATTGGGCAAGGTTGCAGAGGGCGCCAAAAACCTTGGCGACAAGGTTGGCGATGTAGTCATACCTGGTTGGGTTAAAGAGCTTTATGACTCTATTAAACGCTTTGTAAGTGGGATTAGCCTTGTTGACTTAGCAAAAAACCCTAAAGCATATATCGAAAACGTGGTTATCAAAAACGCTGAGAAACTCTTAAAAGACCCGTTTGTTAATGCCATGAAATTCAGCCAGGGCGGCATAGTCCCAGGCTCTGGAAGCAGTGACAACGTGCGTGCTCTTTTAACTCCTGGTGAGTTTGTAGTTAGCAAGCCTGCCGTAGAAAGCGTAGGCGCAGGGGCCTTAGCAATGCTTAATAAAGGCAATACGCCAATGCGCGCGGGCGATGTTACTGTTAACTTGACCGTAAACACAGAGCAGCCGATAGACGAGACTTTTATCCGCCGTACTATCTTGCCCACAATGCGCGAGGAGATGCGTAAGGCTTCACTACGCGGCGAATTTGTCCTTTCGGCTAGAGGAGTCAAAGCGTGAGCACGATAACAAACGAGTTGGGATATGCGGAGTATGACTACGCAACAAGAGCATATGGCGAAGGCGTTGTTACGCAGGCAGACGGTTTGCAATTTAGGGCTAAGATTAGCAACACAGACCCCAAGGGATTGCAAGCACAATTTGAGATAAGCGAAGATGTTGCTACAGGGCAACAGTTTCAGGCGAAGATAACTCGCAGTGAGTTATCAGGTTTACAATTCCTTTCACAGACTGTAGGGGAGGCAACCCCTGCCCTACAGTTTGAGGCACTCGTTACCACATCGCAGCAAGCAGGGTTACAGTTTGAGCACAAGCGCACTGAGCAGGCAGCAGTAGGATTGCAATTCCAGCACGAGCGAAGTGAAACCGAAAATGCAGGCTTGCAATTTCGCTCTGAGGTAACAACAAACAACACAAGCGGCGTGCAGATGTTTGCGGCTAAGGGCTGGCCTCACTATCAATGTGGGCCTGGCTATGCCGAAGAATTTGGCTATGCCATGTGGGATTATCTCAAGCCTCGCATATGCGTAGCAGGAGGCTTGCAGGCTCTCTTTGGCGTTTCTACCCGCAGTGAAAATGGCTTGCAGTGGCAACAGAAAATAAACGAAGCGGTAACGCTAGGCCAGCAGTTTCAAGCAAAAATAAACGAAACGTTGCCTGTTGGCTTGCAGTTTGCCTCTCGTCGCGAGGAAAGCCAAATAGAAGGTTTGCAGTTCCAACATAAGCGTTCCGAGGGAGAAACCTACGGATTTCAATTCCAGCACAAACGTTTTGAAACGCACCCTGCTGGTATGCAGTTTGAAAGCGTTTCCTCCCTTTCGACGGGCCTTCAGGTGCGCGTTGCCATCTACAATGCAACTAACTTGCGTGTGCTTAAAGATTTTCCCAGCCGTGGCACAAACGGAGTTAACTGGACGGCAGACTCAACCGCTGCAAGCTCAACCAACAGCTTTTCTGTCAATAACCTTAATACCGATATTGTGGAACAGGTTTGGCGTAACGCGGGCGGAGTTAGTGCAACGCTTACTTGCGACACACAGCAGCCTAGCGGCGTGTTTGTCGATACCGTGGGTATCCTTAACCACAACCTATCGGGCGGTGCGACTGTTATCATGCAGTACTCTGACAACAACATCTCGTGGGCTAACTACGTAAACATGACGGTTGAGCCTGAAAATATGTACTACGTTGCTCCGAGCCTCCCGCTGCAAGCTCACAGATATTGGCGCTTTATTATTACCGACCCTGGTACAAGCTTTATCCAGATTGGCACCATTGTTTTTGGCACGTCTATCATCTTCCAAGGGGAGTGCTTTGTAGACTCTGTCCGCTTTGGCAAAAAGCAGTTTGCTGACAAAGTGTTTACTGAGGGGCACACCAATATCAGTAACGACCGTGGCAAGAAGCGTTTCCTTAACCTTGACTTCCGTGACCTTAACTATGGCAAGGCTAACTTTAGGCAGCTAAAGACCATCTTTGAAGATGCCGGAACAATCCTTAAATGTCTATGGATACCAACGCCGAAAACACCTTCACGCTTTGCTGTCTTTGCCAAACTAAACGAGATACCGGAAGAGGAACACAACACAAAGGGTGACGATTACGTTAGTCTCGCAGTAAGCTTGGACGAAAGCTTATAAGCGAGAGGGCTAACAAGTGAGCAGCAGTAACAGGCAACCGTGGCTAACGGCCACGACGATTACGCAGGACGTGCTTGATGCAAGCCAGGACAACTTGGCAGGAGGTTTAGAGCCAATTGTCGAGATTGAGGCACCAGATGGGTTCATCATCCGCGCTAGTGACCGTAACAAGTACGTGGGCGAGCATTTTTATGAGGCTCTGACTAACTTCCCAGTCATCACACGCACACTAGGCGAATGGCTTTCGTCCGGTGTTGAGTTTTCCGAGCTAGAATTTGAGCTAAGCAATGCTGACGGGCGTTACAACAAGTACCTTCCAGGAGGTGCTGATTTTGCTGGCTGGGTTGGTAGGCTTGTTACTGTCAAGATTGGTCTAGGAGCGCAGGAAACAGCGTACACAACCGTATTTCGAGGACGTATCACTAGAGAAGCAGGTTTTGGCAGGACGGTTAAAAGCATCACTATCAGAGCTCGTGACGAGCTAGAGAAAGCGTTTGGCACCAAGTTTCCCACCACAGTCTTTAGCGACTCTGTTTATCCTAAAGCGCCGCAAGACCTTTGGGGAACACTGATACCTATTATCTACGGTGACTGGACAACGGATGTAACGCCTGGCTCTGCTAGCGTATTTGCCTACCCGGTAAACGGTGCCGATATTTTTGTTAACTCGGAGGTGCTTAACGTGCAGGTTGCCATAGGCTCTCCTGCCGTGTTCACATACGTTAATCATAGGCTGGAAAACGGGCAGACTGTGCACCTAGATGGTGGCAGCTTGCCAGCAGGATTAAGTGCAGGGAATCACGTTGTAGCTAATGCAACGTTTAACACCTTTGAGCTTGTCGGGCAGAATGCCACGGCGGCGGGAGAAGCTGAGATAAGCAAGCCTAACGCAACTGCGCTGGGCAACCTAGACTGCGTGATTAGCCACAACACAAATGAGCTATTTGATGCAACGAACGTTTACATTCTGCGGCAGGAAAAACGCTACAGAGTGCCTGTTAGCCGAGTAACAAACGTGTCAGCTAACAACAACCGCTTTGAGCTGATGCAAGACCATCCTGATTTTAAGATTGAGGGCGAGCACTGGAAGTTTGACAAAAGTGACAAGGTGCTTGTGCGAGTCAAGGGCAAGAATCTGAGCACACAGGACAACAACGCTATAGCAATCGCAAGGGATATCCTTGAGACTTACGGAGATGTAGACCCTGGCGACTTCGATTCATCATGGATAACGCTAGCAGCTAAGACAACGCCAGCGGAAAGCGCAGTAGCAAACATCAAGTGCAGGGCGTGGGTAAAAGAGGAGCAAGACGTTTTAGCCTACGTCAAAAGTTTGCTTTCCCAAGTGCGCATCGAGCTTTTTATCGACAGGGATCTGCAATTAAAACTGTTTCCTTTGCATTTCGATGCCTGGGATTCCTCACCTGACTATATTGTGCGTAACTTCGACTGTGAGAAAGCTAGTTTTATTCCTCGCATCGATGACCGTAACAGTTTCAATAGGGCGCGCGGTGCTTACAACTTTTTGCCAGACGTCGGCGAGAATGCTTATGTCACTGCCTATCAGCGTAACCAGGCGGCTATTACGCAGTCGGGAGAGACTGTTACCAAGGCGATTATCTATCCTAACCTGCAAACAGAAAGCGACGTTGTAAACCAAGTCAGAGAGACGCTAAAGATTGCGTCAGGATACCGCGAAATTATTTCTGTGAATCTGACTCCTCGAGCGTTTTTGCAAGACATCGGTAACTTTGTCACGTTGCAAGTAAACATCGGATCGAGCGTGATTGAAGGCGTGCCGTGTTTAATCCGTGAATTAGGTTATGATCCTGTTGGCCTCAAGATACCTACCAAGCTGTGGAGTTTTCAAATGCTACCTTATGGCTCATGGAATCCTGGCTATGCTGGTATTGTAGGCGGGCAAACAGCTACTATAGTGCAAGAGTAACTTACTACAAAAGGGAGATAGAAATGGCTGTAACGTTATTTTTTCAAGACGCTAAGAGTGCAACAGGCGCAAACGTATTCGCAGACGCGTTAGTAGGCGGAGGCACAGGCGTTGATTTTGGACAGGTGAGCAACGGGCAGTATGCTCCGATTATCAGCCAAGCGGGAAACACTGGCGCAATCGTTGCGTATATCAATCACGATGCGGTTGAGTCGCCTGTTACCGAGCTTAAGTTTTACTTAGACAACTACACAACTACAGGGTTTACCTACGGCGGTGCCAACTCTGCCGCTTCTGACTTAACTAACGTGCTAGCGCAAGGCCAAGCATCTGATGAGAGCGCAGCGGCTAAAAACAACAGTAACGGGCTAGCTGGTGGCTTGTGGATGGATATGGAATGGGACGTAAGCACAACCAACCAGTTTGATATTTCAACACGTAGCGCAAACGTTAAGATATTCGGTAACAACGGCACAGATGGCATCGATATGGCATCTGCTTTTACTTTGTCTGCCGATGCTCTTTTGTACTCTGCGGACGACAGCGCAGAGGTTGACGCGACAACTCCTGTAGCTGGTTCAATCGGCAAGAACAACGACACGGTGCTTGGTGATTATGCAAAAGTGCGTTTCCGTGTTTACTTGCAAAACACCTTCCCAGATGGTGGTTACTTTCAAACGGCTCTGCAAATCAGCTATGCACATTTAGCATAGGAGATATGCAGGTGAGCCAAACACAAAGCGGCATAGTTTACCAAGTGCTAGAGGAGCGTCCAGGCGGCTGGGCGTTTGCTTGGCATATTGAGTATCTGAGCGGCGTTATCAAAAAGGGCGGCTGGAATTGCGACGCTGCTGATTTGTCCATGCAGGCTTGGATGCAACCTGGGGAAAATATCCTCCGGGCCTACATCATGGCCATGGACAAAAACCGCGTGAAGTGCATGGCAGCAGAGTGTTCTGGTCAAGATTTCTTCGGCTTTGAGTGGCACTACGCGGGCAAGATAACAGGCGCAGGCAAGGTGTCAGCAAGAGTAGCAGGGCTTACGCTGCTTACGCAGTCAGAGCGAGTGACCATTTTTGAGTCAGGAAAAGCAACGGTAACGCCTTTTAGTCCAGTTTTAATTAACAAATATCCACAGGGAAGGTGATTTATGACTACGTCTCCTTATGGTCGCGCCGCGATTCAGTGGCCAGACCTTGGCTCTCCAGCCGGAGAGCCATTACATGCAGAGTTAACTAGTGGCATTTCGGTTATTAGCAACAATCTAAACGCAAGATGGTCTGGCAACTTTGCAAGCTTTCTAAACGGAAATAGCCTTAGCATGACGCACGGTTTCGGACTTGCCTCAAGCAGCCTGCATGTCGTTGTGGAAGAAGGCACGGCCATTCTTGACACAAAGACTCGAGATGAAAAGTACACAATCACGTACACAGACGACAACAATCTAAGCATTACCAACGCCTCTGGTGGCACGATAAGCAACTTCAGCTTTTACGTCATGCCCAGACGGTTTGTTGAGATGCAAAGCCTAGAGATAGCGGCGGTTACTAACTCAACTGCCACAGGCACTAACGCAACGCTTAGCACACCTGCAACGGGCTTGCTGAGAGTCACTAACGCAAGCCTTGTGAGCGTGACTAACATCACAGCGCCTACGAGAGGCATGTTCTTTGCGCTCTACAACGATACTGGCGTAAATATCACAATCAATAATGATACGGGCGGAACAGCATCAGCGCGGATAATCACAGGCACAGGCGCTAATATTGTGCTGACAGCAGGGGCGTCATTGCTGCTTTTCTACGACCTAATAGAGCAACGGTGGCTGGTTGTGGGCGGGGCTGGTAGCGGAGGCTACAGCAACAGCGCGGTTCTCAACCTTGCAGGCGGTGGCACGATTGCAGGTGTGCAGTCTGGACTAAACAAATACCGCGTAGCTGGTAACTCGGGGCCTGTCACGCTTGCAAACGCGCCTTTTGGCTCAACAGCGCCTCTGGACGGCACAGAGGTAGTGCTAGTGGGCAACAGCAACACAAACGGCGTTACGCTTGTTTATTCGGACACTGCTAAGGGTTTTGTGGGTAACGGAAACTGTGAGCTTCTTAAAGGCTCAACTCTGACTGTTATTTATGATGCAACTTTAGACAGATGGTTTGAGAAAAGCAGAGTGATTATATCCATAGCTTAATAATGAGGTAAGAGATGACTACACAGCGACTAGTAACAGGCGATGCCTTTGAAGGCATTAGGGCGCAGAGGAACTATTTAAACAACTCAAGCTTTGAGCTTGGCCTTTTAAAAGGCTGGGCAACGTATGCAGATGCGGCGGCAACAACACCAGTGGATGGCACAGGTGGATCTCCAAACGTTACGTTTGCTATCCAAAGCGGTAACCTTATCCGTAATGCTTTTTGTGCGAGATTGACTAAAGATGCAGCCAATAGGCAAGGCCAAGGTGCGAGCTTTGATTTTACAATCGATGCAGCAGATAAAAGCAAGACTTTATTGATTACGTTTGACTTTATTGCATCAGCTAACTACGCAGCAAACGATATTGGCGTTTACATCTACGATGTAACAAACGCTACACTTATCACGCCAGCGCAAGTCAATATACCTGCTGGTACTGGTTCGATTAACTCGTTTTTTGTAGCAACGACAAGCACAAGTTATAGGTTAATCCTGCATGTTGCTAGCACTAATGCAAGTTCTTACACGCTTGATGTCGACAACTTTTTTGTAGGTAATGGAAGCTTGGGTGTTGGGTATGCGGGGACGGATTTTACTGCATATACTCCAGCGTCTATTACCGGTTATACAACAAGTTCGGCGGTGTATGAATGGGCACGTGCAGGAGACCGAATTTTAATAAGAGGTCGTTTTGTTACCGCATCTACTGCGGCATCTGCAGCGTCCTTTACATTACCACCAGGAATTACGGCAAAATCAACTACATTACAAACAGCCGGTTCATGGACCAGAAGTAGTGCAGGTTCTTCTACGGTAAAAATTGGTCATTTATATTCAACAAACAACTCAAATGTTATAACGTTTGCAAGCGGAAATTATGCAACCACTGATAACCCACAAGGTGCTATTAATGGCAACTTGTGGGGTGGTGCAGGTGAAGTGATTATTTTTGAAACATGGGCTGTTATTAATGAATGGTCCTCCAACGTAACGATGGCTGACAGGCAGGTTGAGGAGTATGCTTATACAACTGGCACCTGGGATGCTGACGACAGTACGACGGCATACGGTCCCGCCGGTGTGCAAATGTCAGGGTCTTTAACTGGTGCAAGAAATAAAACAGTTACTTTTCAATCGCCAATACAAGCGACTGACACATTAATTGTAGAGCTTGCTTACAACGCAAACCCTACCGCTTGGTTTTCTGCTCCACAATTATCACCATATACAAGAGATTCTACGGACAGTGACGCAGCATCTGCTGGTTGTTATATTTCATCAACAACTACTACTACGGCTGTCATTAGATTTTGTAGATATTTTGGTATAGCTAATGATGACTCCCCAGTGAGTAATTGGAGTACATCATACCGTTGGCGTGTCCGCAAAGTAAGCTCCGGCGGCATGGTGGGATTTCCAATAGCATCAAGTAACATCATGTGCAGAACCGATGGCCTTGCACCGAGTGCGGGGTATTTGGGAGAAACAACTCAAGCCACTGGAAGTACGTCCGGTTCTTCATCTTCTGGCGTGACTACTGCCCAAATTACTTTACAACCAGGGTCTTATTTAATTTACGGACAAACATCAATTTTAAATTCTTCTGGAACTTTAACCAGTGGCGAATATACCTCTACTATAACAAGTAATAGTGCACTAAATCCGGCAACAACAGATTTTTACGCAAATATTGGCGCTGGTTCTTTTGGTGGAGGAATGACAATTACCGCAACTAATACAATACGAAATTCTAGTTTTGGGATGTTGTCAGTAGAAATAAGTACAACAACTACGTATTACATTAGAACCGCGTATTCTACCGTCGGTGGAGGTAGTGTTGGAATAGTTTCCCTTATTAGAGCAATAAGGAAAGCATAACTAGGTATTACAAATCATAATACGTAATAAAGAAAGGAGGGCTTACGCCCAATGCCACTCGCAACTGCTGTTGGCGCTATTTCAACGAGTAGGACAGATATTGTCGTGGTGCCAGCAAATACAAGTTATAGTGTAAGAGTAAAAATGTATGCTGATATTCACACGACGTTTACTGGCTCTTACGAATATTTTCTAACAGGCGTAAGAATTGTATAACTTGGTATAAGCAAACGGAGACAAAACAAATGAGCGCAGTGATATCACTACTAATCACATATCTACTAAGTAACGAAGCGCCTACAAAAGATGCAGCAAGGGAATATATCAAGCGAAAGCTAGATGGCTGGCAGGAGACTGCGGCGTTAATTGCTTTTGAACTTGCTTGGGATATCGCTCTAGCAAGAGTTGGGCAAAAGATAGGCAGCTTGAATTTAGAGCAAGCAGAGTTGGTTGCTGATTTGATTGTGGATTCGCAGAAAGAGTATGTAAGCAAGGCTATTCTGCTGAGCTGAAACAATAATGAGCAATGCCCTACCTACCTAGCTAGCCTGTGTTACCATGTCTGTGAGAGGTAACACGCGCCATGAATGAGCAAGAGATAGAAAAAGCTTTACAACATCAACTATACCATGAACTAAGAGCGGCTATTTGGAAGATAGACATCTTGACTCAGCAGCTTTACTTGATTTGTGATAAACATGAACAGGCGCAAACTTACCTCAAAAAAATCATTGGCGAAGTGCATAAACTATTGGAAGCGACAGAGCGTCTTAAATAAGAGGCAGAAAGCAACTCATGGAACACTTACAAGAAATACTTATCTCGGTTGGCTCTGCTGTGCTGCTGTGGTTTATTCGGAAGATAAGCGGCTATCTGCAAGAGTTATCCAGAGACTTTCACACGCTGCGCGATCTGCCTGAACGCATGGAAAAGCTTACCGTCACTTTTACAGAGCAGATACAGCAGACAAAAGAGACGCAGACGCTGCAAGGTAAGCAGATTCAACTACTCATTGAGCAGCTTATAGAGCAAGGGCCGCCGAGGAAGGATTAAAGCTCCCAGTTTACATCGAGCGTTTTGGGATCGTACTTTCGCAGCAACACCACTAGTTTAGTTAAATCCTGGATAGATGCAAACACAATACAACCGGCGGAGCCTGGGCTAATGCTTATATTTTCATCAAGATGTAGTCCGAAGGCCGAACGGTCATCATTAAACTGTGCCGTTAATGGTACCCACACGGGGCCTAGTCCTGCGCCGTGCGAGCCTTTATAGTTATCCTTACCTGCTGCCCAAGAGATGTTACCTATTGTGTACTTGCCTTGAGGCAGTGGCTCCATGCAACCAGGATAAGATTTTGGGTCATTTGGCAATCTGAAATTCTGCTTTCCAGGTTGACCGGATGCACAGTAGATAGCATCGTCACCGATATGCAAAATCAGTGGAGTTAATTCCTTCCAAGGGCCTTTAAATGGGTTGTTAACAAGCCAGTCTGTGTTTGTGTATATAGCTTTGACTAGCCTAGCAGTATTGCCCTGTGGCTTCACCTCCGGCTTCCACATCTTAGGCTTGGCGCGGTTCATGTTAAACACAACGTTATGCCCTCTAAACTGCTCAGAGTTGAGAGTAAACGAACCGTCAAATTCGAAAGCTGAAATGTATTTGTCGCCAGCCATTTCGAAAAGACCATCTTTAGTAACAAGCCACCAGTCGCCTTTTGGAATGTTTGATTCTACTGGTTTATTAAACAGCTCATATTCATCTGCTCTGCGTCTTACAAGGCCTGCTAAAGGTTTGCCGTTTTCTCCATTAACGTAAAGCTCTAGTGCTTCTGCGAACTCTTTTTTAGAGCGTTTAAGCCTGTCAACCATTGGCTTTGGAAATCCCGCATTATGGAAAAAGCTTATTGCCGCATCAAATTCGTTTTGATTTAAGTTAACACCTAGTGCGTTAATCTTTTCAGCAACTTCGTTGAGGTCAAATGCAAACTCACTTTCCGCTTGGTTTCGCGTCAAAGTGTCGTTTAACTGTACTTCCACACGGTTGTATTTAGCGCGTCCTGCTGTGTTGTACGTTGTCGTTCCCCATCCAATGGTAAAAGGCTTGCCGTTATCGCTGCCAGGGTCTGCGTATGCCTTGCAATCGCCGTTAGGTAATTGCACATGATAGCCTTCGAACTCTTTGCAAAACTTGATTATATAGTCGCTTGGTTTCATTGCTTTTCCTCGGCATTAATAGGATTTTTACTTACTGCATATTCTAACTGGGCTTGTTTTTCTTTGAACCATTTTAGCATTTGATTTTTATCGTCAACGGCCGCACAAGCAAACATCGCTTCCAAAATATCTTCGTAGTCATGCTGAAAACAAAATTCTGATATATCAACAGACACATCTGTTATTATTTCAAGTTTTTTGAATTTTAAATGAAATTGTGTTGATATGTTCCAAAATACTGATGTGGCATACACTGCGAAATTTCTCGAAATCATCCCAACTCATATAGGATGGTTTTTCGCGAACAATTTTAAAACCACCAATTTCATGCAAATGTTTAATTGTTTCTAAAGCCATTTTCTTTCACCTCTTTGCTGCTCTTTTTATTCCTAGCCAGAACCATAGCCAT
>JACCDR012358211.1_pt1 | contig 36317 bp, 46 predicted proteins | sample 7446431 | NCBI WGS metagenome assembly JACCDR01 (sample SAMN15323443, study PRJNA562643) | freshwater metagenome | isolation source: river surface water | place: USA:Blue River Watershed | collected 2017-08-17 | reverse complement strand
CTCTACTTTGAACGATTCATGTTGTGAGCATGTTTCGATACTTGGTTGAGAATCAAACCGAAGATGATTGCACTGTCCACATTCTGTCCAAGGAGAGAAATGTTTGGAAGTGACAACACACCAAGGTTTGCAAGGGAGTGGTCGGCTACTGCCGCAACACCTACCCAAAAAGCGGACCATCCGAACGCCTTCAAGCGTTTGATGAACTGCTCATTTGTAAAAACAGAAAGAAGTTTCTTCATGTTGTGTATGGTTGTGAGTCGTAGCCAACTCGACTGTGTTGGCTCTTATTATTATATCATTTTGATAGGGTATAATAGAGAAATGAAAATTGAAATATGTGCAAAACCTCTGAGTGTCAACAAAGCATGGAGAGGTGGTCCACGATACAAAACAAGTGACTACAACGATTTTGAAGATGAGGTTGGATGGCTACTTCCAAAGGGGATTGAAGTCTTTGATGGACCTGTTGAGGTGAGATACAGGTTCTATGTGAAGAACTGCAAGATGAGTGATGCTGACAACTTCATCAAACCAATCACTGACATCCTTGTGAGACATGGAGCCATGAAGGATGACCGGATGATTTTCAAAGTATCATCAGAAAAGATTCAATCTGATGTGGAGAAGATTGAGGTGGAGATACTCCCCTATGTGTTAAAATAAAAAAGGAGCAACCAACCGAAAGGAGGTGGTCCATATCTCCCAACCCACATAAGTCCTGACTGAAGTCTTGCTTTCGAGCGACTGATGTCTTGGGATAGTGGAAGGGTACAGTCACCGGGAACACACAAGTACCGGACCAACTGAAAAGAGCAACTCACAAGGTTGCTCTCTTTTTTTTCAGTACCACTCCCCTCCCCTGCTGATTTGCCTTGTTTTGAGGCTTTTTTCTCTGGTATTTATCGGTAGGGGACAGGGTAGGGGGCAAAAAATACTCTATGCTTTTTTTGAGAAGAGTGCAAACTCCTCTTTTCTTCTCCTGACCAGTCCTTGAAGTGTCACGAGAAGGCCAGTTCTTTGGTCACGAGCCTTCGAATAGACTGTGAACATGCTTTCTGTCACTTTGCCACCAACTTTCAACTGTGAGGCAATTTGAGACTTTTGGAAGGCTCCGATTCCACAGTTGTACATGAAGGAGCAAAGAGCATCGAACTGATTCTGATTGAGCGTGTACTTGTTCAACTCCCTCTCGATTGACTTCACATCCCTCTTGAGCAAAAGTTCAGCCTCAAGAAGAGTGATTGGAGGAGTCTGCATCGTCACTTCTTTTCCTTGTATGTCGTAACGAGAACCCCAACCAATAGTCGGATAGCCAACAGGGTCAAGCATAGGTTCAACCTGCACTGTTGACTTGTTTCCATCATGAAGTCCTTCATATCGTTTTATGATAGCCAAGCCATCACTCGAGATGCTAGAGACTTTTTTTTTTGAGCGTTGAGACTTTCACGAGTGAGAGGTCCAACGAATCCTGAGACAGGAGAGATTTTGTTTGCTGTCTGATAGTCTTTGACTGCTTGAACAGTGATGTCTCCAAAGAATCCAGTCACTTCAGGGTAGTTGTAGAATCCCTCATCACGAAGTCTTTCCTGCAACTTTTGGACATCATAGTTCTTGTCTCCTTTGCGAAGATTCTTTTCAAACTTGTATGCTGTTGCTCGAGCCTCTTCAATGAGTTTGTTTGGAACATCTGTGAAGACAATTCCATCGTGTGAAAATGTTTTGTAGTCTTTGAATGAGAACTGACCACAACCTTTGTTGCCCCAAGTGTCACCCCAAGAGTTTCTGAAGTAGAAGATTGTGTCTCCATCAATGTCTTCATATCCATACACTGTGATGTAGTGGAGTGATTCCTGTTTTGTTGGCTTGGTGAGTTTGCCGGTCGACCATCCTGCACTTCCTTCAAATGAAAGAGAGAGGGCAAAGACTCCTTCACGAACGATGGCTGTCTTCATCTCTGTGAGATTTCCTTTTGTGAGGAATGCAAAGCCTGTTCGATAGATTTCAGCCTCCTTCTTCATTTCGTCTGTTGTTTCAAGTGAAACATAGATGTCGTGAGGAAGAGTGTTGTCATCAATAGTGTCGTGAGGGTAGTTGCCGGGATTGTTTGAGGTCTTGGCTCCGTCACGAGGGAAGAGGCCTTGTTGCCCCGGAGCAAAGTGACCAAGTTTCCAAGCAATTGAATAGAGGAACCTTCGAGAGAATGGAAGGACCTTGCCTGTCTCTTTGTATTCTTGATACATCTTGATGAAGGCGATTGTGTGAGCCACACAGGTCCCAAGATACCCCTGATTGAGGACAGGGAGCATGGTGATGTCTGTGATTTTTTTGGATGGAAGGCTGATTGCTTGAGCAACCTTTGAATATGAAATGTCACGATTGTCCTTTGGGTTGAGCAAAGCACCTGTGTTGTATCGTGGTGTGCGAACTTTTTTGACTGTCTTTTTTTTATTTGTCATGTTCTGTTGGGTCTTGAAGACCAATTTTGTTGAGGGTTGCCCTGCGAATGTATTTGAACGCCGCCGGTCCCATATAGCCGCCGAGACCACCGGCAACTGTTACATACTCAGGAACCATGAGTGATGCAAGATGAGCGAACAACGCTCCAACGAATCCTGCAACCACAATGTCTCCTGCTAACCACCAAAAACCTTTCCACCCATTCTTCTTGATGTCGGTGATGGCATATGCTGTTGCACCCCAAATGATTGTTGCAACTATGATGCCGTATTTTTTAACTGCGAGGGCCATGCCCACTTCTCCTGATGTCATTTTTCTTGTTTGATTGGTCGGTGTATTTATTGATAATGTTTTCATGATGGTCATTGAAAATTAACCTGCAAATACTCCAAAGGATACCTCATCACCCCCTCCACCCGGCGTGATGAGAGGTGTCTTCAAGGAGTCCAATTTCTGTGCAACGATGTCGACCAAGGTCCCAATGTTGCCTCTGTTGAAATAGAGGATTGGTGATGCATTTGCGTTTGTAATATCGAGTAGTGCCATATATTATCCTTGACTTATATAAGCCTCAACATTGATATTGTCAGCCAATGAGGTCGGTGTGTATCTGATATATGTTGTGGTGTTTGCTCGGTCAGTGGTGTTGTATGCTCCCCATGTTGTCCCATCAGTTGATTTTTCAAATGTTCCTGAGAGGGAAGTTGCTGTCGTATCAGTGAGAAGAAGACCTCCTGTTGTTGCATCGTAAAGACGAACAGTGAGAGTTGGAACAGTTGAACCAAAGGCTGTCTTGAACCACCAAGCAAAACGCTTTGAGGCGGCTGATGACTTGTCCGCTGAGAATGCATAGTGTGAATCTCCTGTGTTGTCTTCGTATGAAAGATTGATTCCAAGAACACGAGTTGGGATGCATGATTCTCCAATAGTTCTGAACTCAACTGCAAACTGAATTGATGATGCACCTGCAAAACCTGAGAGGTCATTTGTTTCGTCAATAAGAGTCCAACCTGTTGTTGAATCCACCTTAATGTTGGCGGTACGAGCATATAGTCTGATTGTCTCTGTTGGCTTTCCAAGATTTGTACTACCCAAGAAACGAATGTTGTTCACAAATGCTCGATAGTATTTGAGAGCGTTTGGAGTCACTATCTCAGGAGAAATGAGTCTCCCTTGTGTATTCACTGCATAGTCAAGGTCTGCGCCAAATGCCATCACATAAATATGATTTGTTGAGACTGTTGTTCCTTGTTTTACTGCAAAGACACGATTTGCACCTGCATCTGTATACGAAAATACTGTGAGTTGGTTTGAGAAAATACTTGGATGGCCATTGTCTTTCAACGATTGCTCAAGGTATTTATAGTCACGACCAAACATCTTTTCAAACTGAGCGCCTGATGTCACATATTTTGTCACATATGAGAAGTTTGATGTTGCGTGTGTTGTTCCAACAACAAAGGAATCAATGCTTGGCATATATTCAATTGTTGAAAGTGCTGATGTCAGTGCAAAAGTTGAAGTTCCTCCCGGTGGTATCTCTGCAATGTTGTCACTTATCCAAGAGACATTTCCTGATGTGATGTTTGCAACTGCTGTTCTGTATACACGAGTAGTTGTCACAAAGTAGAGTGATTTGATTCCACTTCCAAGACCATGTCCTGCTGTTGCAATACAAAGGTTTGCGTTTTGTGAACCTGTACCTGTCACCGCTTGGTTTCCTGTTGCAAGGACCCAAGCATTTACTGATGCGCCTGAGGCCACAGTGAGAGCGGCTCGAAGATTATATTTGTACACTTTGTATGTTCCTGCCGCAACAAGGTCAAGCACATAGTAGTCAAGACTTGTTGGTGTTGCTGTTGCAAAGTCAGCGGCCGCACCTGATGCAACAATGTTTGTTTGGGTTGCCGCATCTTTGAGCCAATACATCGCTTTTTGGTCATCAACTGTCGTTGCAAGAGCAATTGTTGTTCCACCTGAAGTGAAGTCTTCAATTGAGATTCCTTTTCCATAGTGAGTCCCTCCGTTTGTTGTTGTTGCGTTTGTTGCTGTGTATATAGGTCTGAACTCTTGGATGACATATGCTGTCCCTGCGCCAATAGTACCTGCTGAGACATTGAGTGTTGCACCTGTGTCAGAACCTTTTGCTGTGATTCTGTACCAAGTAGTTATTTGTGCAGGGTCAGTTGAACCAAAACCGATTCGAGCGCCAATTGCAACTTTGTTTGTATTGAAAAGAGTTCCAACTCCTGTGACTGCTGTTCCTGAAACTGAAACTGTTCCAGTGCTTTCATTTTTCACATCAATCTTGAAGTCACGAACTGTGTGTGCTGTTGCTGTTGCAAGAGTCATTGTGATGAACCCCTTCCAACTTCTTGCACCTGTTTTTCTGTTGAGTTCCCATAGGTGAACACGCCTTGTTGCTGTTGCTCCTGTTGAGTTTTCTACTCCAAAAACATAACAAATAGTAGAACTCAAGTTGTATGCTGATATTTGAACAACTGCAAATGCTGTTGATTCTTCCATAGGTCTGATGACTTGGAAGTCAGGGGCAACATACTTGTCAACTGCTGATGCTCCTGCATTGTAGATGAGACCTTTTCCAAGATTCCATTTTGTATAGTCATATGCACTCTCATTCAAATAGTTGAGTGTCGAAGGAGTGGTGACAAGTTGTTCGATAGATAGTCTTGACATAAAATTATGATGATTTTGATACTTTAATAATACCATACACACCAGTCACAACACCACTGACAGAATCCACAGAAATGTCAAAATGGTCCTCAGCGGCGATTGCTGTGGTCCATGTTGTGAGAGTTGCATCTTGGTTTTTTGATGCACCTGTGAGCGTGATTTTTTCTGAGCCATCGATTGCTGAGAAAGATGGAACTCCTGAGTACGATGCTTTTTTCACACTGAGTCCAACTGTTCCACTTGTTCCATCCTTCGTTGCAACAACCCAACCAAGGATTGTTCCTGAGAATGGGACCACTACCTTGAACCCATCACCAACCTGAAGGCCTGATGACCTGAAAAGGTTGAAGTGGATTCCACCATTCACAATGTTTGATGCTGAGATTTCAACATACACTGTGCCGGTCCATCTGTATGTCTTGTTTGTATCAAGTGCCACATAGATGATGCCTGTTGTTCCAGTTCCGGGGAATGCTCCGATGTTTGCAAACTCAAGAACATCATCAACATATGATGGAAGTTGTGCCGCTGGAACCTTTCCAGTGCCATCAAGTTCAGCATAGCCACCTGCCACACCTTTCTCACTTTCTTTCTGATACTGAGTGTGTGGGTCAGCCGCTCCTTCGTGTGCTGTGACAAGTCCTGCCGCCACTCCTGTGTTTTCCTTTCCTGAGAGAAGTGAATTGACCTGAGCAATCGTATAGTAGAGCGTGTTGAGTTGCCCTCCATCAAGAAGAGTCTTTGTGTAGTATCGTGCATCTCCACGAGTATCGTTGTGATACTGTGTGTGGTCATCGTCAGCAAGGCCAGTGAGCGCTCCATGGTCTGTGACACCACCTCCACCTCCAACAACGAACCTGATGCCATCCTTGGTCCTATACACTGAATATGTCTGTCCTTCTACTGTTCCAGTGAAGTCGACATCTGTGAGGCCAAAAATAGAGGTTGCACCACCAACATGCACCCTTTCAAGGTGTTTGTAGATGTCATCAATCCTTGATTCATAGTCAGGGAGGTCAGTGAGCGATTTGAAAGAGATTTTCTTCTCCTTTTCGAGTGAGGCAAGTCTTCGAGCAACATCAAGAGTTGAGAGAGATTCTTTGATGGTCCTCTCAATGAGGCCACGAGATTGACTGCCAAGGCTTTCAGCAATGGCATCAGTTATCTCTTGGACCTCTTTTGCTGTGAAGTAGTCTTCACCTTTGATTGGTGTGTGAGCATCCTTCCCCTTTAGTTTTTCCCTGAGACTATCGTCAATTTCAACTTCGTACTCGTATTGTTCTTTTTTTTTTGACTCCTCAAGGAATCCTGAAAGAGTTTCTGTGAGCGTTGAGAAGAGTTTTTTCATCTCTTCTTTTTCCTTCTTCTCACCTTTGATGTATTCATCGAACTTTTCGAAGAAGGGGAGTTGGTTCTTTTCGAGAAGAGTGTTCATTTTGCCCATTTCTACAATCAAGGCATCAAGTTCCACATTCTCCTTGTCATCATTATCCTTCACAAAGTAAGCCTCAAGAGTTTTTTGAAGTTCAGCAAGGCCAAGAATCACTGCATCCATCTCGACACTTTCGTTTTCCACTTCTTTTTCTGTTTTTTTGTTTTTTGGTATCATATTTTTGCTATACTTTATGCATGGACCCAATCTCTGCATTCTTCCTCCTCATCGGCGTGTACACGCTCCTTGCCATTACGGACTGACAATGAAGTCAGGTTTCTTTTTCGTCATCTCTTCTCCTTCCTTTGCAATCACACTTCGAGTCAAGATTCCTTTCTTTGAAGACTCTCCCAACTTATTGAAGAACTGACCTGCATTTGTTTGGAAGGTTGGTGAGTTCACTGTTCTCTTTGCGGCGACCGCTATGAATCCACCCGGATTTCCTGCTGATGCAAGAGGCTCACCCGCCACATATGCCTCAAGAGCGCCAAGGACCTGCTTGTTGCCATCCTGTTGTGCTTTCTTGATAAGAGCATCACGCGCCTGAAGTGCAAAGGCATAGTCTTTGTTCACATCTCCAAGACCATCACTGTTGTTGATGACCTTTCGAAGTGAATCTGACCAGTATTGAAGATTGTCTCCAACATTGAGGCCTTTATATGATGCCTTTGAACGAAGTCCATCAAGGATTCTTCGAAGAGCAATTGTATCTTTGAGAGAAAGAGTTCCATTCTCGTCAGCACGACTCATGATGTCATCGATACTCTTTGAGAACTCACCCTTTCCAAAGTCAGCATAGTTTTCTGAAAGTTTCTTGGCAAAGTCATCGAGATTCTTGTCGATAGGGACACGAACTGTACTTTTTCCGGCTGTTGACTGAACATTTTGTTCTGCATCATCAAGAAGTCTCATCACTTTGAGTGATTGCTTTTTGAGACTGCCTGTGATTTTTTGGTCAATTGCCCACTGAGAAAGAGACTGACCACCAACGATTTTGTCACCACCTTGCTCGATAGCATCTGAAACAACCTTGTACAACTTGTCTTTTGCCTCTGAAGAACCTTCAGCAAGGCCTTTCAAGTCTTTTCCACTGAGTCCAAGTTCCTTTCCAAGTTTCACCTGTTCATCTGATGTCTTTGGAACTGCTCGTCTCACTGAGTCGAAGATTGATTCACCTTCCTTTGGAGTCTGCTTGTATATTGATTGATAGAGTTTTTGTGCCTGAGGCTTTCCAAAGAACTCTCCCAAACCTGCAAAAATGCCCTTGGTTCCACCTGCAATGAGTCCAATGTTCTTTGCCTCATTGATAGCGTTTGCACGACCTTCTTCAGTGTCCAATCGGCCTTGGTAGGATGATTGAGCAAGAGAAACACCACCTGATGCAAGAGCCTCAGTTCCCATTTTGAGACCTGTTCTGATTGATGCGTTTCCAATGTTGGCCGCACGAGTCACTCCGGGAATCACTTTGACACCTGAGATGGCCTTGTCCGCCTTTGCAACTGCACCTGCCGGAACAAAGAACTCTGCAATCTTTTCACCTGCAAAACCAACTTGCTGTGCCTTTCCTTCAGGAGTGAGAGCCTTGTCTGTCTTATTCAAAAAACCTTGAACCTTTCCTGCAATAGTTGATTGGTCTCCACCTGAACCAGTTGTGACATCATCAATCTCACGCATGATGGCATCCTCTTCTTCTCCAAGAGTAAAGAGTTGATTGTTGTTGTCCTTTATCATCTTTGAATACTTGGCTCGTCTTGGGTCATCCTTTGGAAGTGATTTGTAGATTGTGAGGAGTTTGTCATTCTGAGCAACAATAGTTTCTCGAGCCTCATTGAGAGTCTTCTGAACCTGAAGTTTGTTGTATTCAACGATTGGTTTCTGAACATTTCTTTTGACACTCATGAGTGTGTCTCCTGCACCTTTCAAGATACCAAGACCAAAGTTTCCAACTCCTTTTGCACCTTTCATCAAAAGACCATCACCTTCTTCAGGAGTGGTTGATGCTGATGGGTCAAATGTCGAAGACGAATCACTTGTTGGAGGAGTGATTGTGTCAGGAATCAAGTCTTTTGTTGGGTCAAATGTTTCGTTCATAGTTTTATTATATTACAACCCACCCTTGGGCTTTTGCTGATTCAACCTTTGATTGAGGGACCATTCCTGTCTCACCCTTTGGACCTCTCATTCTCACTGTTGCACCTGTGGTTGGTGTAGTTGTTCCTGATGAACTGAGAGATGCTCTGAGTTCATCTGATTTTGCCTTGAGTCCAAGATAGATTGGCTCATATCCTGAAACATTTCTCTGACCTGCGGCAAGGTTGTAGAGTTGCTTTTCGATTGAACCCTTGATTCCATCGATTGTCATTGCAAGGACAAGTTTGTTCACATCTGCTGTACTTCGAAGGTTTGGAACTGTCTTTCGATAGTTTTCAATGTCTTGGTCAGTAAGAACACCAACTTCTCCATATACACCACGAGCGAGTGTTGGGATGAGTGCTTGGAGTTGAGCCTTGATGTTCTGAGCATTTGCATCATATGGGTTGTATGAGCGAAGAAGACCGATGATTGGTCCTGTATCTGATGCCTGAATGTTTGCTGAGATTGAGGCAAGTTGTCCAAGCGCTCGGTCAGCCTTGATGATTGGATTGAGTTCACCTTCAGTTGGTACTCTCTTGTAGTTTCTTGAACCACGAATCATCTTCACAGTGAAGTCAGGGTCATCATATCTGATGGTTGAACCATCTTCCAATTTGATACCTGATGCACCATTTGAACCTGCACCCGCCACAATTGCACCAACTGAGTATTTGTTTGGAGCAAAGTTTTCAGTATTCTCGGCCACAATCTTTCCTGTCTGTGTGTCATAGAGTTGTGAGCCATCTGTGACTGACTTGTATCTGTCTTTTTCAGCATCAGCCTTTGCCTTGTCGAGAGCAATCTTTTGTTCTGAAACAAGTCCTGCAAATGATGTTGCATCGATACCATATGTGTCAGCAAGTTTCTTGACTTCATCTGCTGAGAGTTTGCTTGGGTCAATTCCTTGAAGAGCAAACGCCTTGGCAAGAGATGATGCCTTTGTTCTGCGGTCAGAATCACGAGTCTGAAGATACTTTGAATATGCCTCAGCACCTTGTTCTTTTGCAAGTCTTCGTGCTGTGATGTCTGCTGATGCATCCTTGTCACTTTGATTGATGAGGCCAATGATTTTTGCCTGTGTCTCTGCATCGATGTCTGATTCGATTCCACGATTGAACTCAGTGAGTTGAGTATTCTCTGAAGAGGCAAAGTTTGAACCAAGAGTTCCTGAACGAGCCTGTCCTGAATATGCTGTTCCAAGGCGATTTGCACCTGCAACCTTCGCTCGTGCAAGAGCCTGTTCACCTGCAATCTTGAGTGAATCAATCTGTGCTTGGATTCTTTCTCGTGCTTGTTTGCGAATCTCAGTCTCATCAATTGTCTCTCCTGCTGTTTTCTTGATACCTTCAATGTAGTTTTTGACCACAGGGTCCTCATCTGAGAACTGATAGTCAGGGACCAATGAAGAGATTGGTTTCTTATATGAAGGAGTTTCAGCGGTCGGAGTAGTTGGTGTTGTTGGAGTAGTAGGTGTTGCCGGTGTGGTTGGTGTAGGAGTAGTCACTGTCTTTGTAGGGATGAACAAAGACTTTCCTGCAAAGATTCTGTTGATGTCTTTAATATCAGGATTTGCCGCTTGAAGTTCTGCAAGACTAACACCATTTGCTTTTGCAATTTGTGTTGCTGAGTCTCCGTATTTGATTTTGTATGTGTTTGTTGCCATATATTTTATGCAAAGAAATTATTGACACCAACAAAGTAGTATCCACTAGCACCTCCTCCACCTCCTCCACCATAGCCACCTCCTGCCGCACCACCTGTTCCAGTGTCATTTGAACCTGCTGTTCCATAAGCACCTCCCGCAACAAGACAAGCGCCTCCTGCTCCACCTCCTGCCTGACCCTGTCCTGTTCCATTTCCGTCTCCACCATTAACATTGATAGTTCCTGAGTTTGCTGTTAGAAAATTATACAAAAGTATAACAGAACCCCCCGCTCCTCCACCTGACGAGTTTTGTTGTCCCCCTTGTACACCCTGACCTTTTTGACCTTTTGACCATATTGAGCCAGTAAAGTTCAAATAACCTTTACATTCAATAGTAAGACCTCCACCTCCACGACCTCCATTGATTCCAGTTGTCGCATCTGTTGAACCTCCTGAACCACCACCTGCACCCGGAATTGCAATCTTCATACCTGTTGCTGTGATTGAGTTTGCATCTACACCATAAAATAGTCTTGTTGCTGAGGCAACTCCTGCTGATGCTGAACCTGCGTGAACAAGTGAATCAAGATATAAGTCACTTGCTGTACCAACTTTTGGAGTAAGTGAACTTGCTGTACTGACTCCACCGATACCACCAAGATTTGAACACTCAATGTTTGGTGTTGCTGATGATGTGAGAGTCACATTTCCTTGTGAACGAAGAATAATACTTGTTCCTTTTGCGTGTGGGTTTGTGAATGTGAGTTGCCCTGTTCCTGTAATTGAAATAGATGTATAGTTTTTAACCACAACTTGAGCGCCACCCAAGTCAATATTTGTTGCTCCTGATGTAAGAGTCAATGCTCCATCTGCACCAGTACCACCAAAGACTGCTTTGATTTGTGAAGTTGTGACAATATCTGTTCTGTATACTGATGGAATGTAAAATTGTGTGATGTATCCCTGACCACTCACATTGTAATCACGAACAGTTGTTTGACCACAACGATTGAGAACTGATGCAAGGACAATGTCACCTGATGTTGGTGTTGGGATAGTTGGAGAAACTGCCTCAACCCCTTTTCGAATCTGAAGTGTTCCTGCATTATCAACAACAACGAGGTCATATCGATTCTTTGTTGTGTTTGCTGTCCAAATGTTTCCTGCTCCTGCCATTGTTTCTGACACTGAGAAAGAGGTTGCTGTTGTATTTGTGACACGAATGAAGGCATTGAGAGATGCATCATCTGTTGCTGAAAGTTTCTGAATTGCTGTGAGTGATGCTCCTGTGACTGCAACTTGGTTTGCATTTGTGACTGTTGGGTTGTTGATGAAGTTCACAAAGTTTGCACGAGTGACTGCGGCTGAACCACCAATCAAGATGTTTCCCGGAGTAGCGCCAATAGAAGTCACGAATGTGACTGTGACAGGTGTTCCATCAACTGTGATGACAACTGTCTCTGTGTTTGATGGATTGAGAGCAAATGCAAGGTCTCCACCAAAGCCGGGGTCAATAAAGTTTGGAGTGTTACCTCCTGCATATGAAACTATTTTTTCAATATCAGCATGATTGAATGATTCAACAAGAAGAGTCTTGTCAGGTGTTGCTTGTTCACGAATAAGAACTGAGGTCACTTTTGGCTTTGAACCTTGAGACTTTGTTGTCTTTGTTGTTCCTGAAGAAGAATCTGATGCTGTTCCAACTGCACCTGAAAGAAGGTCATCGGCATATCCTTTTGAAATGACTTGCTTTCTATCAGTGAATGATACCTCTGCATCATAGTACACAGGTGATGCACTATTGAGAGCCTTCTGACCATCAAGAATCTCAACGATTCTTCGAATAGAAACGAAGTCAGTGAGTTTGACTGATGAGTTGATGTCTGCATCCTTCAAGAATCCAGTTGATTCAACACCTGCATGAGTGACTCCTTTCACAACTGTCATTGCTGTACCAGTGAGGAGACACTTGATATGTTGCTCGTTTGATTTCCCTTCATTCAAGGTGAAACCATAGATGCCGGTTGGAAGGGCATTTCCTTGCTTGTCTGAGGCCGATGCAAGTGTTCCTGCAACATCTCCTGCTGTCACCTTTGCCGCAAGGGTTGTTGAGAAGTTTGCAATGATTGTTGTGAGTTCTGATGCCATACTTTTATATTTTTATTATATCACTTTTGTCCCGGAGCAACACATTGTTGCCTGTGGATTATGCCGGTTGGTCAGTGCTTGTCCCATCGAGTGAGACATTTTGTTTGAGTCGGTATCGTTTTGGAATCCTTTGTTCGAACACGAGGATGTCGTGGTCCATCATGTATGAACATGACACATATCCAAACTTCGTTGCAACAAGTCGGATTGACCTCTTGCGAAACTTGGAAGTGTGAAGTTTCATTTCAAAGAAGTATCTGTTTGCTGTTACTTCTTCACCTGAGCCACCAACGAGTCCTGAGCCAACCATCATTGAGCCAACTGTTCCTGAGATTGATGAATCGATTGTCTCAGCATCTCCTCTGATGGTCCCAACGAGAGCATAGTCTCCATTGTCGTTTTGCATGTAGATTTCAAGGACCTGTCCTGATTCAATAAGCCCTTGGAATCTCAACTTTCTTGGCTTTTTGAGGTTTTCAATGCCATAGAGTTCACCTTTTGAATCCCAATAGTTTTCAATCACTGAACCATCATTGCTGAATCCATCAAAGAGTTTGAAGACATTCTCAGTGCTTGGGTCTCCTGAATAGAGAGTTCCTCCATCTTTCTTGAGACAAGCGGCGTTGTAGTTGTAGCGGTCGACTGTCTTGTCAACAATGTTACAAAGAAGGATTATGTCATTTGCTCCTGACCCTTGAAGTTTACAAGCAATCACGATGTACTGCTCCCATGCCTCCATGACTCCTTCTGAGAAGTCAAAGAGTGAAAAGTCATAGTGTTCAAGAAGAACAGTTGGAACGATGTTGTCTCCAATTGGATTCTTTTCAAGAACAGTGAGTTCAGGTTTCATTGGGTTTGCTGTATTCATGAAAAGGATTCCACGACCTGTTGCAACTGCACACTGCCAATATGGGATTCCAAGGTCCTTTCGATACACTTGGTTGTCCGGCTTGGTGTCTGTGGTGTCCAAAGTGAGCCTGTACACGCTGTATTGCTTGATTGAGTAGTATGAGTCATCAAGGCCCAAAAGAACATTCTGAATGGCATCTCCGCCCTCATCCTGACGAATGATGAATCCTTCTCCTGCCACTCGAGTTCCTGAATATGTAAAGTCTGTGACACCTTTGGTGTTTGAGTTCTCCCATTGGTATGTGATACGGATTTGAGTGAGGTTTGCTACTGCTGAAGAGAAGGTGAGTGAGAAGGCTCCTGTGACATAGTTGATTGTGCCTGTCACACCTGTTCCTGAGATGATTCCATTGAAGTCATCAACTGCTGTGATGCCTGATGGGTTCATGTTTAGTGAAAGACCGAAACAGTTTGCCTTTGGGTTCGAACCTTTGAAGGCAAGAGTACCTGTGAAGACTGTTTGTGAGCCATTTCCTGTTCCAACGACTTCATTTGTCACTGTGGTGTACACAGTTGAGTTCTGAGCATCAATGAAAGACCCACGAAGGCCTGTTGGGTCGTTAGAAATGCCCCACATGAGCATTCTTCCCTTGTCGATGATTCCTTTGCCCTTGAAGTTCTTTGCTGAGTCATAGAGGTCAATATAGGACCCCGGATTGGCATTGTGGAACTTGAAAAGACCACCTGAGCCACAAGCAAAGGTGAATGCTCCTGCAAGTGAGGAGTAGTTTGGGAAGACATAGTCATCACTTGAAGAAAGACCTGTGATGATGTCGGTCCAAGTTGAACCATTGAGATACTGAATCACAGTTCCTTTCTTGCGATAGATGACTTTTTGGCCATTTGTCTTGTATCCAACACCAAGATTGCGTGTGCGACCGGCTGTTCCTCTGTCTCCAACGATGTTTCTACCATAGCCCAACTCAATTGCACCATTTTTCGTGGTCCAGTTGAGAGAATCCTTGGCGGCATCCTTTGGAATCACCTCATCAGGAAGGATGTTGTGAGTTCCACTGTTGAATTGTTTGATGATGTGGTCTGACATGGTTATTTTTTGGCAAATATACTTGGCATCTTCACTTTTTGGACCTTTGATGAGTTGAGTGCCTTCATGTACATAGCACCTGATTCACAAAGCATGTACATTGTGCTGTTATCTATCCAAAATTGAATGATTTTTTCTTTTTTCATAAATTACATCAAGAAGAACTTGGCATTGTATGATTTCAAGTCGCTCATGTACTCATCGAACTTGAGCATATTTTCCTTGAAGTTAGAACGACCTTTCTCTGTCTTCTGAATGACATCGTCATCCATTGCCATTCCGTATGCAACCATCATCTCGAAGTCTTCAGGAATGACAGGAGTTGAACCTGATGTGAGTGTTGCCGGTCGGTGTTTGTAGTCAAACTCAAATGTGCCTGAGTCAATGCCCAAGATGTATATTTTCTTTGCAAGGAGGTCGACATATGCCACGCCTGATTGATTCTGTCTTCCACCCATAGGAACAACCTTGTATGGATTGCCTCCAACCCATATCACCACAGTGTCAGGGAAGGTTGCCTCTTCGTTTCTTTCTGAATAATTGGCCATCAGCGTGTCGAAGTCAGGAGCAACGACTGAAAGGTCAATATAGCCACCAGTGAATGAACCTGAGGCTGTTTTGCGAAGAAACTCCCATTGATTTTTCTTGTAGATTGTTCTGAGGACCTTGTCAGCAAAAAAGACTTCTTCATCTGATGACAGTTCTGTTTGGTCATCTGTGAGTATTCGAAACTTTTTGATTATATCTAATGTTGTCATATTGATTGATTGGGTCCTCTGAGAGGGGGATGAATACTGAATCACTTCAGTCCTCATCCCCACCCCGGAGGGTTAGGGTAAAGGCTAGGCCTTAATTTTCACATTCGTACCACGCTTGATGCCATCCTTGAAAAGTTTGACTCCGTACATAGCGAATGAGCGCACAATGTCAGCCATTTGGAATGGGTCTGGGATAACTTCTCCCTCAACTTGGTCCTGAACAACTACATCGATTGCACCACGCACCATGTATGGTGAGTTGATGTATGAGTAGTTGAGCGCACCGATAGTTGCGATAGATGTTCCTGAAACAACCATTCTACCTGAACCAACTGCAACAATGTCCACCTGTGTACCTGCCACATTGTCTGTTGCTGTCACTCGGTTTTCAATCCAAAGTGAGAGGTTGAACGCTGGGTAGGTATCAGTCCAAGCAATGTATGTTGTACCTGCTCCTGCTCCTTGGTTAAGAGCGGCAACGAGGTTTGCTCGTGTGTTTGATGCCGCCGCACCAATGAGGACATTTCCTTCAGTTGTACCGATTGAAGACACGAATGTATAGGTGAATCCACCGATTACAAGTGTCTGTCCGTTTGTTGGCTGAGTAGTGAACTCAATTGAAACATCGGCTGTGAGGTTTTCACTTACATACAACTGTGCTGTACGAAGTGGACCTGCATATCCGTTCTTCCAAACTGAGTTTGCCATGTCAATTGACTTGCCCATAAGGGTCACTTCAATTGATGCCGCCGCAAGTGAGTCAACGACCCACACCATGTCACCGAAGGACTTGCCCTTCACCTGTGAACGAACTGTTCCGTATGCTTTCGCAACTGTCTTCTCAACAGGGTTTGCCGGTGATGTACCATCAAGGTCAATTGGTTGACCTGCTGTTCCACCGATATTTCCTGCATCGAATGTTCCGAAAGAACGACTGAGGAAGAACGCATCTCCGTCAACATAAGTTGCAACTTTCTTTGCAATTTCTGTTCCGAAGAACTCTGATGGAGAAAGATTTCCCATCTGAATCTTTTCAGTGCGGTCTACACGAACAACTGCCACCTTTCTTTGGTCCACATTGAGGTTTTCCTTCTCATCATGGATTCCGTCAATGGTGTAGTTGTTGCCCTTGACATAGTCGCGGACACGAACACCATCGATAATTGCACGAGGTCGTGCAACGCTTGAACCGTATTCAAGACTTGCTTTGAGTTCTGTGTTACATACTTCCATCGCTGTCAACACTTTGCTGAAAATGATTTGGTATGAGTTCACGAACTGTTCTTTTGCTATTGTAAAAGTCATGTTAGTGATTTCTGGTCAGTGTCTTTGAAGGTCAGTGTATGTCTTTGACAACGAATGAGGGGCTACTCTGAGCGTTTGAATTGGCCACCAATCACTCTACCAAGAAGGTCATCAGCATGTTTCTTTCGAAGTGCTGGGTCTTTCTTGAGGCGTTTGATGACATTCTCGTCTTGGAAGTCAATCTTCTCATCATCGGCTTTCTCATCAGGATTGTATCCATCAATGCTTTGGTTTTCACCAAGAGCCTTTGGATACATTTCACGAATGATGTCTTCCATTGAACGAGTGAGGTTTTCTTCGTCAGCGAGAATGAATCGTTTGATGGCTGTGAAGTTTGTTGAATCTTTCAACTGAGGGAATGCTTTGACTATTGTCTCGTATTCATGCTCAACTGCTTGTTCAATTGCAAGTGCTTTTTTTGCACTCACTCTTTTGACTTCACTGTCATCATCGTCTTTCTTTTCAACTTTCTTTTCATCCTTCTTTTCGTTTGTCAAAGGTCTGCCAAACTTCTTCTCGAGGACTTTCATGAACTTGCGAGTCCCTTCCGGGTCGAGTCCTTGTTCCTCAATCAGTTGTTCGAGTTCATCCTTCTCTTCCTGAGATACCTTGACACCATTTTTGGTGAGGTCCTCAAGTTTGTCGGATAGGTCTGAGATGACTTGCATCATCTTCACCTCTCTTTCTGCTCGAGATTGTTCATCTCTTCGCATCTCCTTGAGAGTCCGGCGAGTATCAAGGAGTTCTTTGAAGACTGACCCACGCTTTTTTGACTTATCAGGGCCGTCACCCTCTTCGTCATCATCGTCTTCGTCATCTTCATCGGTTGCGATGTCATCCGCAACTTGTGCAATCGATTGAACCTTTGAGGTTTTTTTGACATCTTTGTCAGCCTTTCCATCTGACTTTTTGCCATCATCAGTTTTGGTTTCGACTTTCTTGGTATCATCGACTTTCGTCTCTTCAACCTCCTTGTCTTCACCTTCGGAGCCTGACTTGGTCTTTATCTCCGCAACAATATCTTCTGGTATTTTACCCATAGCGTTTGTTCACCTGCTTTTGTGAAGGAGTTGTGGTGTCGTCTCCTGCTTTAATTTATGCACCGGAGTTGCAATCCGGGAACTTGGTCGATGGTAGATACATTGTACCACTTTCGTGTTTCAAGTATCTTCCCCCCATTCGTAAGCCCACCGACCATAATAAACCTACGAAGGGAGGGAAGACACTCGAGTCTTCCTGAGGAGTTATCTATTCCTCATCATCATCTTTCTCTTTGTCAAAGTCACCACTTTCAATCTGTGTCACAAGTATGTCGAACGCTGTTGCATTTTTTTGCATCTCAGCAATCTCATCGTGTATCAATTCCATCCTCACAATAGTATATCTCAATTTTGACTCATCCCCAATCTTGTTGGCTGTGAATAACTCAGGAATGAGAGCATTGAACTCTTGTTGCTTTCGTGAGTACATCGCTTTTCCAAAAGGTGACTGAGCAACATCTTGAAGTTCACGAGTTGCATCAATCTCTGATTGGAGTGATGGATATTTTTCTTTGAGTTGTTTGATGTTGATGATGGTCATGGCTATTTCTTCTTGTTTATTAAGGTCTTTTTGACAACAGGTGACTGAGCCATTGCCTTGTTGATTTCTTTCAACTGTCTCTCAGTTTGCTTGTAGTCTTTTTTGAACTGAGCATTCTTGACCTCTTCTTCTTTCAATCTGTCTTCATTGATGACCCACATCTTGAGAGCGATTTGGTCCTGTGGAGAAAGTTTCTTGAACATGGTGAATGACTTTGGATGATTCACTTCAAAGTTTTTCATCTCAGCCTTGATGATGTTCACAGTTGCCTGAACTTCTTTGAGAAGGTTCTTCATCGAGTTGAATCCCATCAACTTCTCTCTGATGGAGAAGGTTGTTTGAAGTCCATGCATCGTGACATCGAAGTCACCATCTGTTTTTCCTTTTTTGATTGTGTATGTGATTTTTGACATAGTCGGTGTTTGTTAAATGATAATTTATGCAACAGGCTCATCAACTGTTCCAACTGCTGTTGGGTCTTCAATTGACTCGGTGTCGACTGCTCTGCCACCCTTTGTTTCTTGCTCCGGGGCAACTTGCTTGGCCTCTTCGAGTGCCGCATCCATAGCAATGTTTCTTTCTGCTTGTGCTTGGACCTCAGCAATGAATGATTCAATTTCCTGATGGATGAGTGGAGCCTTCTTCTTGAACATCTTGTCAATCATTTGGTCTCTCTCTTCCCATAGGTCCTTGAGAACTTGGAGGTATGTGAGGTTTGCGTTGCGAGGAACTACAAGGTCCTTGAAGTTTCCATTGAGGAACTTTTCAAAGTCTTCGTATGCCAAGACAACCATTCCTTCTGAACCATCCTTCGTATCAAGCAAGGCTCGTTTGTCATCTTCTGAAAAGCCTGACAACTCGAGTTCTTTCTCACGAACAACTCTCTGATTGTAGAGAGGGTCTCCTTTTGCTGTACCAAGTACAGTGAGTTTGTTCTTTGTCTCAATCTTGTTTGCTTGAGATTCTGCTGAAGAAGATTCAATGATGATGTCATAGTCTTCTCCGGTCGGGTCGAGGTCAGCCCATGAGACCTGCTCAACACCAAGACCATTTGGACCAAGGATTCTGATGGCAACCTTTCCTGTGAGGTGAGTTCGTACTCCTGACTTGTAGAGAACTGCAAAGTCATAGTATCCATCTGAGTATTCCTTGTTGAGAAGACCAATTCTGTCTCCAAGGTTTGCAAGGTTGTTGTCCTGAACACCAAGAACTGCATCTGTGTCTGTAACTCCTGCGGCATCCGCTGTGACTCCTGAGAATCGGTCCTGAAGTTGCTGAAGTTTGTCGTACACAAGAAGAGGTGAATCGATTGGAGGTGTAGCCATAGCCTTCACCACCTTGTCGACATCTGTTTGGCCTGTGATTTCAATGAATCCCTTTGTTCCGTACTTTACTTGTGAAAGATTACGAACGAAGTCAACATTCACTGCCATCTTTGGCTTGTTCACTTGGTCAGCATTGTCCATCATCTGAGCAATGGACTTCTCTTGAGCCTTCATCATTCTTCGCACTCTTTCAAGTGGTGAGATTGACCAAAACTCTCTGTCATCAGGAGTTGTTGCCCATGTCCATATTGGATACAGGTTTGTTGGCTCAATTTCCTTCCATTTCTGACAACGAACTGCCTTGCCTGAAGGAGTAAGGAGAAGAATATATCTTTCTCCATTCTCGTCAGTAGTAAACCATTGATAGAACATGAAAAGGTCCTCACGAGGTCGTTTTCGAGCCTTCTCAGTGGTATCAGGAGTCATCCCTGAGTTCCTTTCATCAAGGTCCTCTTGGGTCTCCATGTTGTAGTTGGAACCTGCAAGAATGAGGTCTTCAACTGCTTTCTTGTCATAGATGCCTTTTTTGACACCTGTTTCAAGTTGAGCCTTTGTCTTCTTCACTCCGTACCATCCCATATACATCGCAAGTTCCTTGTCGAGGCCTCCTGCATCAGGGTCAATCAAGAAGTGACGAGGTCTGATGTTGTTGAGGTTTGGCTTGTATTCACCATCCTCTGAAGTAGCAAAGTACGAGAAGATGACTCTTCCGTATCTGATACCATGTCTCTTTCCTTGTCTGTCTCTCTTGTCCCAACGACCAACCTTTGCATCACGCTCACGAAGAGCGTTGAACTTTTGAGCCTTGCGCTTGTCTTCAAGACCTCCGGGAACGAACTTGAACACCAAAGAGTTGTCTATCTTTGAGAGAAGAGTTTCTTCGAAGGCAATTGCCTGATAGAGAGGGACTTTGGTTCGAGTGCTTTCATCGGCCTCTTGATAGCCACGCATGATTTCATCGTTCTTCTTCCACTCTGTCTCACGCTTTCTTCGATATTGTTTTGCAAACTCAATCTCTTTGATTGCTTGTTCGACAAGTTTGTCTTTGATTTTGTAGTGTGTTTTTGCCATGTGATTCACGAGGTCGGTGTTTCACTTTTGAAGGTTGGTGTGTTTACGCTTGATGTTTTCCTTCTACACCACGCTTGATTCGGTCCTCTGTTCTCTTGTTGAGCCACATGAGAGCCTGTTCCATGTTTGTGATTGCAATTGAGTTTTCACGACATGGGAACTTTGCATTGAGCATCTGAAGGCGTTCAATCGATACTCGGAGCATCTCTTCAAGAGTTGTTCCATTATCGTGTGAGCCATCTTCATTCATCTCATAGAACTTCACATTCTGAAAAGATGGTTGTCCATTCTCTTCTTTGAAGTCTTTCATTGGGAAGACATTGGTTGGTGTTTGAGTCATAAGCCTATGCCTTTGCTGATTCTTCAGCCTTATCGAGTAGTGCAACAAGGTCATCCTTCTTTGCACCTTCAGGGATTTCAATTGCTAATGCTGTGAGTTTTTCCTTGAGTTCCTTCACAGAAAGAGATGAATTGCCTTCCTTTGTCTCAGCCTTTTCACCTTCTACTGAGTACATTGCATCACCTGACTTGTTTTCTGAAAGAGTAAGTTCAACAACTCCTTCGTCTGTCTTGATGTGATAAGCCTTGCCATCCCATCCTTCTGCCTTCTGAACACCTTTTTGTAGAACTACACTGAGTTCTGCGAATGATTTTGCCATGATTTTGAATTGATACTCGATGCGTTGGTCGAGTGTTATGATATACGCTACTTTATTATACAACTTTCAGGACCCTATACAATGAGAATGGTGGTGGATAACTACCCTATACATCACCAATCCTTCGAATCATCCTCATCATCATCCTCATATACAGGATTGAACTCCTTCTTTGGCTTTGAATGTAGTTCAACCCATGAGTCAAGGTCGTATGGATTCTTTTCTGACTTCTTCTTCAACTCCTCCTGAGTATCGACATCGAATCGTGCAATGTCCGCCATGTAGGAAGTAGCATCGAGCATGTCATCATGGTCTCCTGCCGGGAACCTGAGAGCCTGTGTCTCATATTCAGCATTGTTGTATGGAGCATTGACCTTGCCTGTCTCATCAGTTTCTTGGTCCACAATCTTCATCTCTCCTTGGATGTGAGTGATTTGTCCGTTCTCATATCGATATTGAAGAGCATCAGTGATTTTCTTCTCCTTGTTTCTTCCCTTGATTTCAAGCGGCAAGATGGAGAATGGTGAGTCAGCCTTGATGAGTTTCTCCTTGAGGAATGGGAAGATTGCTGAGAAGTATTTCTCCTTTTCAATTCCAATCTTCTTTGGTTTGAACCCAAGTTTTGTGAGATAGGCATGGATGAAGAACAAAAAGCCAATGAACTGCTTTGAGTTGACTCTGATGCCAAAAGATTTGATGTACCAGTTGTTTTCTTTGTCTATGAAAAGCACACAAACACCTGTGTCATCGTTGTCTTTATTCTCTGAGAGAGCCGGGTCAAGGGTCACATAGCACTGAACATCCTTTGCAAGGACCTCTGAGAGTGGAATTGACTTGAAGTATTCACGCTTGAAGATAGCAAGGTCATTGTCGACAGGATTACACATCATCTCAGCCTCCCATGTCATGTCACCTGTGTTTGGGTCCCACATATCCCTCTTTCGTGCCTCCAAACTGATTTTTGGCCTCTTGGTGGGGTTTTGGAGCATGAACTCCTCTGCATCAGCATCAGTCATCACATACTTCTCAGGCCATGTTGGTTTTCCTGCTCTGATGATTGGAATGATACGAACACGCAACTTTGGGTTGTTCTTCTGCATATCAATCAACTTCTGAATGTTGGCAAACTGTGAGATGTAGTTTCCAAGGTAGAGTTTCTTTGCTTTGAGAGAGTCGAGACCAGTCTTGAACTCTTTGATGTGGGACCATACTGATTCAGTGATGGCCTGTGACTTCACTGTCTTCCAGTTCTCAAAGTCATCGAGGATGAGAACTCCCGGTCGCTTTCCGTTGTGCTGTCTTCCACGAACTGATTCCTGTGTTGTGTGAGCCTCAACACGAATACCTTGGGCAATAATGTTCCCATCATCATCTCTGAGTGGGTTGGTGATGAAGTCATCCTGTCGTTTCTTTGTGTTCTCATCCTTGGACCTTGGAGCGTTGTATATTTGGCCAAAGTCTTCAATCAATCGCTTGTTTGTCTGAAGTTCAATCACACCATCGAAAAGAAAGGCCTCTGAGTTGTCTCCATCGTATGAGTCCACATTCAAATACTCATCGAGGCGATACACGAGACAGTAAATGAAGAAACAACGAGCAACCCATGTCTTTGCTGATTCACGATACCCAATCCACACAAGGTCAGTGATGACACCATCAAGGAGGTCATGAACATCAGCAAACATCTCATAGTGGTCATCACAAAAGGCATAATTGATTGAGTGTTTGAAGTAGTACGCACAAAAATAGCCAAAATGGAGGCGTGTTGCTCTCGTTCTCTTCTCGACTGAGTATTCCTTGAGTCTATCGAGTCCTTGTTTTGATATTCTTGGTACTTTTCTTTGCATGGCCAGTTTCTATTGCGAATAAGTCATCAACCTCCTTTTCGTCATCAGGGTTGAGTTCAAAACCTCTGAGAGAGAATCCTCCCTCAAGGCGATTTGTCTGAGTTGCCTTTCCGACCTTTTGGTCCATGAGATAAGCCAACATGAAGGTGTTTCCCTTTCTTGCTTTCTCGAAGGCAACCTCAATGAGAGCATCCCAACGAGTACCTTCAAAACTGTCATCTTCAATCTCGAGTGTTTCTGTCTGTCCTGTCTCTTTGTTCTTTCGTTTGACCTTCTTGGTCCTCTTGTAGCGTTCCATGAGGAATGATTCAAACACTGTTCGAGCATTTGGTGAGCCTTTTGGTCTGCCTGATGGGTTGAGAGAATGTCCCGGCTTTATCTTTCCATTTTCATCAAGAGCATCAGGTCTTGACTGTATTTTCACTGTTTTATCAGTCTTGGTCGTCATGTCAACATTGTATCATCTATTGCTCCGGGACAACAAGAAAAAACCACACATGAGTGTGGATTTCTTTTCAACTACTTTTTGAATGATGGATGTTGGAAACAATCAGTAGTCAAATTGTTTGTTGCCCTCTTGTATTGACTCCATGTCATCCAATCTCTCCTGAATCCTTTCTTCACAAAAAGTCTTGGGAAGAAAATTGTGATGAGGTATCGTGTGAGCCAATAAGTGAAACTTGGTTTGTGTTTTTTCATATATCTTTTTCTTTTCTTATTATTCGTTCAAGTCGTTGTGTCTTATTGTTGCCCCAACCAAAGTGTCTTCGTTGGCCACAACAGATTCCACATTTCGATGAGCGTTTTGCAACAGGTGATTTGCGTTTGTAGTTCATGAGATAAGTATATCACTTGAGCATGAAATGTTTGCAACTACACAATGGCATGTTTGCAAGGCATCTTCCTCCTGTGTAGTTCACACTTCGAGATGGAGCATGTTCCTTTCTCGTATGGCCACACACACAAAGGTCTTCACTGTTGTCCTCCTTTGCTGTGAATCCCATATCTTCATGAGGCGTGAGATTCCTGTTGAGTCTATGAGTGAGGTCTTTGACTGATTCTTCTTCCAAAAAGCATTCATGAATCGGTGTTGTTGATTCCTTTGCCATAGCATCATGGATGTCTTCAGCCACTATGTATTTTCTGATGATGTAGACTTTCATATCAATCAGGCAAGACTATTCTCTCCCACTTCCCATCTATCTTCCGAGCGACTTCCTTCCCACAGAACTCACATGTTGCGTGGTCCTCGTGAACGAATGGTTTCATGTACATTTTACAGTGTGTGCAAATATCCATATATTTATTTTCTTAACTCTTGAAAGATTGTTTTTGTAACAACGCCACAGCGCTGAGCAAAGGATTCCTCTGTCTCATCTTTGTGTCGTTTCAAACCTGTCTTTTTCATACAAGATTGTTTTTTATTCTTTCCATTGCCTCACCATGAGGAATCAAGTATCCGTACTCTTTCCCTGAGATGAATGAGGCCATTTGATAAAGTATGCGATGGAGCGTGTTTCTGTCCATTCCTTGCGACCGGAGGAAGGAATATTGTTCATGATACGCGGGGATTTCCTGAGAGAGCCTGAAGGCTGTATCGAGGAGCCATCTATCCCACCACTCTTCCAAGCCAATTTCCTTCTGTTGCTGAATGTGGACCAGTTCATGAACGATGATGTGGTCTTCAGGCGCTTGGCAACAGTAGATTTCGTCTCCATATGCCAAGTATCCTTTGGACCAATCAGGACTGATGACTGCATCAATGCGTTTCTTCAGTTCCTTTGGCCATGGATGAGTCTCATCAGCAACGATGACCTTGATTCCGTTTTGTAGTGTTGTGTGTATCATATCACTAGAACTCTTCACCCTGACCAACATCTTCGACCTCCAAACCATTCTCCCTCCACATTCTGATGACTGAAGGCCTATCATCAAACACCTTCACAACACTGAGTTTTGAAAGATATTTGTCCAAGATGTCCTTCTTCACTTCTGTATCGACTCTTTTATCATGTGAGTCTCTCATGATGAGGCCAATGAATCTTGTTTCAATGCCTGAACCAAGAAGACTGTCAAACATCCAATGCATTGTCTCAGCACGATACTTTTCAGGTCGTGCCGAAACAAAGAGGACCTGTGCATCATTCTCTCGAGCAACCTTTGACACCTGACTGATGACATCTCGTCTTGGTGTGTCGAGGTGGAGCAATGAAAAGAATGTGTCCCAATTCTTCTCTTCTCCTTTTGCATACTTGAGACGATGAGAACAATCAGCAATGGTCCCATCAATATCACATATCACAACCTTTTCACCTTTGAGATAGTCAAGATTTTGAAGTGCCATTTTGAGGATAACAGTTGAACCAACTGCTTTCTCTCTGTTTTGGTCACGCTCAATGCATTCCTTCACACCAACATGAGTCATATCTATGTATTCAATGTCAGCATTGTGTTGCTTTGCCATATCCTTCCAAGACTGAAGTGTCTTCTCGTTGAGGTTTGTATCATCAATGATGATACTTGTTCCTTTTGAGAGAAACATCTCAGCAAGATTTCTTGCCGCCAATCGAGTGTTGTCTTCGTTGGTGTGATTGAACTTGTCAAAGTGGAGCATGGTCCTCAAAAGGTCCTTGTTGATTCTCACAACTGTTCCACCTGCATCATTGATTCTTTTTTGAGCCTCTGTTGATTTCCCTGATGCCGGGAGTCCTTTGGCTATTATCATTTTTGGCATATATTATGCATCAATATCGACTTTGAAAGTCTTTTGGCCTGAAGGTCGAACGAGTCTCCATATAGCCAGTGAATAATCTTTTCCATCAAGCATTGAGAACACAATGCCCGGTTGAGGAGCATTTTTGATGACCTCAGCCTGTTCTTTTCTTGTGCCAAGTTCCTTTGCTCTCAACTCCCACTGTGTTGCAACCCTTTCAATATCCTGATACTTCTCGAGCAATCTCATAGAAACATCAACCAACCAAGAATGCATCTCATCAGGAACATCTTCCATGATTGTCACAATATCTTTGCCATCCCTCAACATCTCCCATATTCCAATTTCTGAAAGGCCAGTCATGATTTTGTGAAGTCTCACATAGTCTTCAAACTTTATCTTGACCCTCATGTCTGATTCAGGGAAGAAGAGGACGAAACCTTCCTTGTTTTGAGTATTGAGTTTTTTCAACTCTTCAAATGAAGTGAACTCAATTGGCATTGCCTGATTTCCAAACATTTCGAATCTTTGGTCAGGGGCTTTGCTTGTGAAATGACAAGTCATTGAACTTCCTGACTCTGTATGTACTGCACCAAGAAAGTCGAGTCCATGATATGAACCATAGTTCACAACAATCTGATTCTCAGGATAGATGATTTCAAAAAGATGTGTGAGTTCTTTGTTGAATGCTGACTTTGGCAACTGAGACTTCTCAAGCCTGTCCCTGAAAAATGCTGTTGCCCACACCGCTTGGTCTGATGTGAATGAGCCACGAGTTGCAATCCATGGTTGTCCTTGTGTATCCCAATATAGGATTCCAAGGGAACCATCTCTTTTGTCAAAAACAAAAGGCTTTTCATTGGGTATTTTTGGAAGTTTTGATTCTTCTTCAATGTGTTCTTCATAGTTGAAGAACTTCTTGAATGGTCGTGCAATTATTTCACGAGTTTCCTTGTGAACAATGAGGCCACGACACTGAACTGTCACTTCATCCCACGCTCGAGCAAACTGACACTTTTGTGTGTAGTTGTAGATAAGAAAAGGCTCTGATGGATGCTCTTTTTCTGTGATGAGTCCTTCATCAATATATTTTTGGTCAATGTGAAACTTCATATAGTTCTTTTTGATTCGTTGAGCCTTATCACTCGAATGATATGCTCCGCTTTGTGTTGGTCAATAATTTCTAACTTTGTGAGGAGGGCAAGGAGGACTGATGCGTTCGACACCTTTGCCTCAACATGGATTGGAGCGTTGAGAATGTCTCCCATCAGCAACATTGAGTTCTTTGCAATACAGTCATTTGAGTGTCCTTGTTCTTCATCACCTGCAATGGTGAATCCTTCCAAAAACTCTTCAACATTGAATGGTGATGGAATGCCTTGTTGCACCGGAGCAACAACAACTGATGGCATCTTCATCTGATTCAACTGACTTGGAACAATACCCATCCAAGGTTCACGAGGAATCTGAGCAAGGATATAAGCAACGACATCCACATTGAATGCATTGCCGCACATCTTGTTCCTCTGTGTTTTACTGATTGCCCCCCCCGCCGAGGTCCATCCATCAGGCATTCCCTGAAGGCGTTCACATTCAACAGGAGTGAGTCCTCTGATAGTTCCATCAGGCATCTTGATATTTGTTGCACCTGAGTTTGAGATGTTTTGTCCTGATGCTGTGAGAGTCTTTGCCTTCTGTTCAGGTGTACGAAGATTTGAACGACTCTTCTTGAAAGAAAGAGTTCCTTCAACTTTTGCATTGAACTGTGCTGTGATGTCATTGCCAACCGGCTCCATGATGTCCTTGAGGACCAACTTTGAGTTTGGGAATGAACCAAAAGTCACAGGGATATTTGTCCAAAATAGTCTCTTTCTGTCCTGAGCGCTGAAAAGTCCTGCATCAATCATCACAGGTTCAACTCCAAGGAGTTTTGTGATGATGTCTTTGCTTGTTTGGTCCATGGTTGCTACATTCTCAAGGACAAACCACTTTGGTTTCACTTCGTTGAGAATCCTTACATACTCATAGAACAATGAACTTTTGTCTCCATCGAGTCCTTTTCTGTCACGCTTTGCAACAGATAGGTCCTGACATGGACTGCCTCCAATCATCAAATAGATGTCTGATACTCTTCGAGGAACTCCATCACCATTGTGTCCTTGGATACCAAGGCAAACATCTGTCACACTTCCAAGATGGATTGTGTCAGGTCGGTTGTAGTGTGTGACCTGTGTTGCATACTCATCGATTTCACTTGCAAAGTAGTCATCAACATGGATGCCAACCTTTTCAAGCGCCAACCTTGCACATGACACTCCATCGAAAAGTGAGAGAACCTTGATTCTGTTTTGTGATGGAACTTCCATGACTATTTGTTGATGAACTCCTTGAGTTGACTTGATGCTGTGAACTTGATTTTGTTGTGAGCAGGAACGACCACCTTTTCACCTGTCTTTGGATTTCGTGCCTCTGACTGAGCCTTGTTTTTCATGAGGAAGATTCCAAAACCTCCAAGAGATACCTTGTGACCTGACTTGAGTGCAAAAGAGATTTGTTCGAGGACTGTGTCCACTATTTCTTCACTTGCAATCTTTGTCTGAGCAAGACCTTTCTCATAGATACTGAGTGCTAGGTCTGATTTATTAAAAATGTTATTTTTTGCCATATACGATGTTGTAAATTATTGGTAGATATTTTTTGAGATAGACTCGAATCCATCTCTGTTTCTTTTGCTTTTTCCATCGAGCCTTCTTCTCTTCTTTGAGAGCGAGAAACTCTTGTCTCGATTGCGTAGCAAACGCCTGTTTCTCTTTTGGGTCCTCTCGATGGTAGCCATGATAGAACCTCCCTTTGACACGATTCAGAAAGTTTTGCTTTCCATCAGTGTGGAACTTGATGAAGTATGCACCTGATGGGAGTATCTCTGAGTGTTCAGTGAGGAAGTCCCACACTGCATCCATGAGGCCTTGTTGGTCGTCACTGTATCCCCCCTTTGTCGCTTTCATGCTTTTTCATAGTACGCTCTGCACGAGCCTGTTTGCGATGGTCTTTCTTGAGACGCTTTTTTTGACTCATTTGTTCAAAGAACTTGGTTGATAATACCTGACCGACATCAGGCTTGTGAGTCACCAATTGGGGAGATGTGGTCAACCCTTTTTTGATGGCCCACAAGCCGGAGACCGGCTATCTACTTTTTAGTATTTCATCAAGTACGATTGCGTTGAGAATCTGTATGATGATATTGACTACAAGGAGAATGAGGATTGCTGTATTCATAGATTTATTTCTCCATCCAACTGAGCATTGTTTTCTCAGTACAAGATGAAGGTCGTGAATGAGCATCATTTGGGTCGAACCATGAAAGGAAGATGTCTTTCTTTTCCTTGTGGACATTACTGATGAATCTCATCTGTCCCTTTGAGTTTGAAAGAATGTCTCCAATCCCCACTGATGAGCCTGTCATCTGTCGTGACATCTCGTTGATTGTCATGATGAAGGCCTTTGTTGTTTGGTATAGGTAGTCTTCGAACTTGTTGATTGCCTTTGATTCAAACTTCTTTGCAATCTCTGATGCACCTGAGAAGTATCCTGACACGAGGTCGTTTCTTGCATCGAGGAGGAGAACAGTTCTTGTCTGATAGTTCACCTTTTTCTCTCCGACCGGACCTTTTTTGCTGAATGGGTTTTTCATGTTAGTTCTTCAATTTTGCAATCTCTTGGTCGACTGATTCAAGAGCGGCTGATAAACATTCCTTGAAAGGTCTGAGTTCTGAAGTGTTGTCAACTCTCAAGGTAAAGTTCAACTGAACTCCATCCTTGGTGAATCCAAACTCCTTTCTTGAAACTTCACTTTTTTGCATTTCTGATTTTTTTGCCATATATGTTTGTATTATTCGTCAATATCTTCTTCTTCAATAAAATTGCCGGGGAAGTAGGATGCTACATTGTACCAATTTGAGGGGTTATGCTTTGAGATTTCTCCATCATACTTTTTCCCTTTGTATTCCTTGTACACCTGTGACATTGTTGTCACCTCCGAACTTCTCTCAATGATTTTGTTTCGAAAAACAACAATCTTCTTTGGAACTTCTTTGTCTTGGAGACAATCAAACCCTCTTCTTGTGATACACCATCCTGCTTGTCTGTTGTGTGTACCATCAGGATTCTTCACCTTTGCAATCAGTCCAAGTTTTGAAGTGATTGTTTGATGAGAAATGACTGTGTATCCTTCAATCTCTGTTGAGAGATGGATTTGATTTGCCTCAGTGAATGTCTTTCCACTGAGCATCTTCAATTTGAGAACATGGCCCATCTTTTGAAGAAGGAGGAGTGAAACAGGGTCAACGCTGTATTCATACATTTGCATTGATGCTCCACAGTTTGCACATCGCTCTTTGTCCCAAAGTTCAGGGAAGTTTTCTTGGAGATGAAGGAATGCCTCTTCTTGATTGATTCCAAACTTGTCACAAAGCGAGACAACGAACTTTTTGATGCTTGGTGAATGGTATCTCATAGTTAGTTTTCACAATATGGATATTCACCATGTTCCTGATACCAAGCCGAAGGTGTTGTGTTGTATTCATTCATCACACAAGTTTCGTACTTGTCAGCGGCCATCATGATTTGTTCATCATGCTTTGCTGTCCAATTGAGATATATCCCAATGAGTGTTGCTAATAATAGAAAGTAAAAGATTTTTGTCATACCACATTTTGTTTGATTGATAATTGAGAGGTGACTACCTTCTCATATCTTGAGTATAACAAGTGTTATACTTCACGCAAGTTGTGGGCTGTGGATAACTCTTATTTTGAGCCTTTCCTTTCCAATCTGTATTTTGCAAACTTCTTCAAGAACTTCTGATGTGCCTTTGGGTTGTTCAACTTTCGAGCATTATATCTCACTGTCGATATTGGGTATCCCATTGATGCAATCTTTCGTTGTGACAGTCCTTTTTCAAGAAGTGTGATGATTTTTTGTGTCGTTTTTTTCATTTGTTTTTGTGTAAAATTACACCACATTTTTGAGCCACATCTTGTACTCATCTGTGACCAAGTATTCATGGTCTGTGATGAATTGATAATCATTGGCAATTGGAATGTATCCGATTGCTTTGAGAAACTTTTGAGTGATGAGGAATAGGAATCGTTCTTCTTCTTGATTGTGATTCTTCTTCTCATGACACTTTTTGCACAGGACCGAGGCATTGAATGCGGAGGATGAATCTCTCCCGGTGATGTGGTGGATTTCAAGACCTCCTGTGCCGGTCCCATTCTCACCACATTCCCAACATTCCCACACCCCTCTGAACAACTCACGAGTCTTTTCTGAGAATGGATTCTCAAGCCTCATGACTTGCCTTCACCAACGCCTCAAGGATTTCTTTTGCCTCTTCATCTGAGCAATCGATTCCTTTTCTCACAAGAACAGTTTGGATGTCATCAGCGTTGATGAGAGAGACATCGTGTTCCTCAAACTTCACATGACAGTCCTTGCATATTCTGAGCAAGTAAGTGTCCTCATGGATACACTTTGCCATATCGACCCCTGTCTGTTGCTCTTTGATTGCTCGAGACAGGTCTGTTTTGGTGAGTGTCTTTGCTTGGTCCGCCCAATACTCAGCCTCATCCTTTGTTCTAACGAGTGGGAGAGTCATGGCCAATTTGGTCCATCCTGCTTTCCCAAGTTCTTCTTCATCGATTCCTGCATTGAGAACGAACTTCTCGTGAATGCCAATGAGTCGACTGACTTGTGAGATTGAGAGTTCATTCATCTCGAGACAAAACTCTCTGAATGAACCCCACTGAGGAGCATATCTGTGATTGTCTCTGATGTCCTGCAATCTCTTTGCGAGTGAGATGAATGCAAACTGAGTTTGCGTGAACAGTTTGATTGTATCTTCACAGTATTTCACATTTTCTTCTTGGTTGATGATTTCTTTTGACATAACTATTTGAATCTCTTATCTTCGCCTGTAAGTTCTACCCTCTCACACATCTCAATCAATCTTGAGTATATTCTGTCACCATATACTTCTTGGAATTGCTCGTGTGTGAGGTTTGTTGCCACGAATAGAGGAATCTCATGTTCATAGCAACGATTCACGAGTGTGTAGAGTACCTCTTGGGACCACTCGGAGCGTTTCTCAGCCCCCAAGTCATCAATCATGAGTATTCCCTCACAAAGTTGCTTTACTTCTTCCCTGAGGTATCCTTCTGAGGCTCTCTGACGAAGTTCAAGGAGGAGTTCAACCCAATTCTCGACCTTTGCTCCAACTCTGAAGTCTTTGAATCTATTCTTGAGAGCGTAGAGGATGAATGTCTTTCCTGTTCCGGTTGGACCTGTGATGAACATTCCTTTTGAAACGACCATTGTTCCTTCTTCACTTTTCGATATATTCTTTTTTACCATATCGACAATCACTTCAGGGATTTTGTCGACAGTTGCATTTTGATATTTCATACTGATATTTTTTGAACTTCAACCTTCTTGGTTGGTGTTGGGTTATGATAAACATTTGCGACCTGAACCTTTCCTTTTCCATCAATCTCTTCCTCCCATCGTTTGTTCCTGAGATAAACAAGGGGAGCCGGGACAAACTGAAACTTTTCTTTGACCCAATCCCAATGTTCAACCTTTCTCTTTTTCACATCTTCGACTGCCTTGAGTTGGAGTTCCTTTGAAAGGTTCTGAAAAGTGGTGATGCATTTGTCCTTGTCTCGTTTTCGTTTTGGATATTCATTCCAAAACTCTTCAAAAAGGTCCGCACACTCTTTCTTTGTATCTTCTTCTTTCTTTGTATTAGATATTTCTTTATTATGGACCCCATTTCGGCTGTCAGCCATTTCGGCTGTCAGCCCAAAAGGAGTTGTGGGTCTGACATCCACATCGCCTTTTTGGGGTTGTGGGTTTGGTAGTTGTAGAGACATTGAAAGTGTTCCATCACCATTTTTTCTCCTTATCAAATAGCCATATTCAATCAATTCCTTCTGACCTGACAGAATAGATTTTTCTCCATCTGTACTCTCAAGAGCCATCCTTTCGGCGGCAAAGTCCCAATCATCAGGTTTCCCTTGAATGTATGCGAACAATCCTTTTGCTTTCAATGATATTTTTGGGTCATTCAAGACCTGATTTGCGACCTGCGCAAATGGAACATCTAACTTCTTGATTTTCATGGTCGATTTATGTTGATTGATAATGTCCACACTTCTGTGTGGTGTACGATACAGGAAAGTATATCCTGTGTCATACACCACACACAAGCAAGGCTTGTGTGTATTCTGTGTATAACTACCTAAAAAGGAATGTCATCTGGGTTTATTGCACCACTGTCATAGTCAATTGTGTCGAGGTCCATTCCTTTTCCTTCGACAGTTGGCTTTGAGTCATTCTTTGGAGAATCACCTTTTCTTTCTTCACGAGATTGAGATTTCTGTCCAAACTCGAAGTCTGAAATGATGATTTCTGTTCGATACTTCTTCTCACCAGTTGTTTTGTCATCCCATGAGCGAGTGACAATTCTTCCTTCGAAAAGCATCTGTTGTCCTCCTTCACAGTATTGAGCAAGGACCTCTGCTTGTTTCCCAAAAGAAACGAGGTTGTGCCAATCTGTTTGTTCAACCTTTTGACCTTGTTGGTCCTTGTAGACATAGTTTGTTGCCAAACTCATCGTTGCAACTGAGTTGCCATTTGGCATTTTTTTCAATTCAGGAGTGTGTGCCAATCTCCCATATAGTGTTGCTCTGTTCATAACTATTTGTTTTTATAGAAGTCTGTCTCTGCATCCCACAAGAGAAGATTCTTGGTTGATAAGAACCCTTGATGAAAGTCTCGTTCGAAGTTTTCACGACCTTCTGAGACAATCCATTCAAAGGGAATGTATGGAGGGATGTCCTTCACTGCTTTTCCTTGGCGTTGTTTGATGTCGTTCTTCTTTCCAATTCGGACCTTGTATTCATCCTCAGTTTCTTTTGCGAGACGGACCGCATATCGGTTCTCATACTTCACATTTGTTCCAAGGAACTCCGCCTCTTCCTCAGCGGCCATCTGATATGCCGCCATTTGAGCCAAAACTGTGTTGTACAGGCCGTTTGAGGTCTTGAAGTCACCAACACTCATCTTGCCATCAATCATGGCCTCAAAGTCCATTTGACCGATGTATTGATGCTTTCGAGAATACACGATTCTTTCTGATGAGATGAACTTCACATCATGAGCATCGAGGAACTCAAGGAATGAGTCAACTCCGAGGAGCGTTGCTTGGTCGGTCGGCAACTCAGGAGCGATTTCGAATCCTTGGACCCCCAACTTGTGATTGATAAAATGTTCACACCATGCGTGAGTGATAGTTCCAATGTCTGCCGCCTCTTCTTTCTTTTCAGTGTGAAGACCGATTGCTTTGCAAATATCATCTGCATTGATTCCATTTCCTGATTCAAGGACCTCAAGAAGATGGAGTCCTGCAAGTTCAGTTGCCCATGATACGAGCGCCTGAGACTTGTCTTTGATTCCAAGAAAGGTTGTCACACCCTTCACTCTTTGGTCCTTGAGTCCAAACTTTTCGTCTGTCACTTTGTACATGTGACTGTTTGGATAGAACTTCACTTTTACTTCCCCCCCATAGAGGTAGAACTCTTGAAACTCTGCCATATATTTATTTTTCAAGATGCTTTGTAAGTTTGCTCTGTGTCGACTTCTTCACAGGCTTTTTTTCTTCTTGTGTTTCTTCTTCTGAGGTCCCTGCCATTTCTTCTTCACTTGGAACCACTTCATCTTGCTGTTGCACCGGAGCAACATCTGACTTCATGATTTTCAAAATGTTGTAGATGTTCTCAAAGTTCTCATCAGTGTATTCACAACCTGTGAGATTCTTGATGAGAGTGTTTGCCTCTCCAAGAGTCTTTGGTTGATGTCCAAGACGAGTGAGTTCTGCTTTGATACTTGCTTTCACTTTTGTGTAGTCAGGAAGTGCCTTGCCTGATGTTGCCCAATCCTTGAGCATCTTGCCAGTATCCTCAGTGATGATGAATGCCGGTTTGTCAGCAAAAAGTTCTGTTCGGTCCTTTGATGCTGTTGCGTTGTGTCTGATGTCGACATCGAATGAGAGAGTGAGTTCATACTCAAACCCTTCACGCTGAACTTCTTTCAAACCTACTTTTTGGACCTTCACACTTCCATTTGAATCCTTGGTCATTTCGTAGTCTTGCTTTCTTCGAGTGGTTGCAATGATGTGACATGAACTCTCGAGAATTGCTTGGATGAACTTCTGATGACGAGGTGTCACCTTTGCCCAATCCTGATAACGACCTCCAAGTGATTCCTGAATCTCAAGACATCCACCTTTGCCATCCCATTCTTGGGTTGCTGAGTCGATGATGATTGTTTCGATTCCTGCCTCCTCACAGGCTTTGATTGCCTCAATGTATCTTTCAGGAGTGAATGGGGCTGTGAGTGTGATGACATTGTAGTCACCCATGTTTGAATACAACTCACCCGAACCATTCTCAGTATCTATCACTGCAATTTTATTCCATGCTGATGAGATACCTTTTGCCAATAATAATGCACCCTTGGTTTTCCCTGAACCTGATGGTCCTGAGATACCAATGCGGAGTTTCGCTTGTTTGCGTTCCGCCTTTCTCAATATGATGTTACTCATGATTTTTTGTCTTATGTTTATTTTTAATATTCGACTTATTCAGTATAGCCAGTGTCATACATAATTGCAAGAGGTGTTCCTGTGGATAACTATATTTTGAGCCATAAAAAGCAAAAATACCTTTCTTTTGTTTTGCTCTGAGACGAATCTCTTTGCAATTCATTTGAAAGGTATTGATGCAAGTTCCAAGGAGTCAACTCAAGACTCAACTCCACATTCCTCTTGAGGAATGAGAACTGTCCACATTATATCTGATAGAAAGACCTCCAACAAGTCCATTGCCATTCATTTCCTTGTGCAAACTCATCCACCATCCATCTGAGTGCAAAGTCAGGGTCTTGTGCCTGTTCTTTTGTCACTTCAGGATGAGAGGGGAGGTGAATCATTGCAAGTCCGAATGACAACTCTTGGTCTCCTGCTTTGGTCCCCCATTTTGGGTTGTCCGATTTGTAGCGATGACCTGATTGAAGTGTTGGTTCGAGACCGATATTCTCACACTTTGCAATGGTGGTGTAGACCTCCTCTGCTTTGTGTTCGATACCTGCCTCTTTGGTCAACTGATTGATTTTCTCTCTGACGAGAACTCGTCTCTCAGGAAGAGAAAGTGTTTGAAGTGTTTGAGCCATTGTTGGTTGTACAACGATAGGTTCTTGGATACTCACTGCTTGTGATTGTGGAGTCACAGAAGAGAGTGCAAGAGAGCCTGTCATCCCAATGATGGCAAACACTGATTTGAATGTTGTCATTGTGTCCTGATTTATTGTTCAGGTTCAATGTCGTCTCTCCGACAATGTCATCGATACTCTACTTTGAACGATTCATGTTGTGAGCATGTTTCGATACTTGGTTGAGAATCAAACCGAAGATGATTGCACTGTCCACATTCTGTCCAAGGAGAGAAATGTTTGGAAGTGACAACACACCAAGGT
>JACCDR011485333.1_pt1 | contig 36320 bp, 31 predicted proteins | sample 7446431 | NCBI WGS metagenome assembly JACCDR01 (sample SAMN15323443, study PRJNA562643) | freshwater metagenome | isolation source: river surface water | place: USA:Blue River Watershed | collected 2017-08-17 | reverse complement strand
CGGAGCATAAAGTCAATAAATTTATGCGCATTTTCAACGTTGCTCGCGCCTTTGGGGATTACGAAGCTATCAACCCAGAGTACTGCACCTTCTTTTGGATAAATGAATTGAACAGTATCCATTTCCTGTTGCGCCATGTAGGCCTCACCATTCCACATGACGCCGATGCTGACATTGCCTTGAATTAAGGGTGTCTTAGGCGAGTCAGAGTTAATCACTTTAATGCTGGGCCAGAGCTTTTTGAGCGCTTCGTAACCGGCTTTAATTTCATCTTCGTTGGTGGTGTTGTCTTTAAATCCAGCCACGGTTAAGCCCACCGCCATAATGTCGCGCACGTCATCCATGATCATGATTTTGCCGGCAAATTCAGGCTTCCATAAATCGGCCCAGCTCGTGATGCTGGCCGGGTCTATGTCTTTAGTGTTCACGGCTATGGCTGTGCTACCCCATAAATAGGGGACGCTGTAGTCGTTATTCGGGTCATAACTTTTATTCAGCATGTTGCTGTCGAGGTTGCCGTAGTTGGCTAACTTCTCTTTTTGAATGGGTTGCAATAAGCCTTCATTGCGCATTTTTTCCAAATAGAAGGTAGAGGGGACCACCACGTCATAACCGCTCCCATTCAGCAACTTCAGCTTGGCGTACATGGCCTCGTTACTTTCATAGGTGGCGTATTCCACCTCTATGCCTGTCTCCTTGGTAAATTGCTCCAGTACTGTGGCGGGGATGTACTCTGTCCAGTTGTAAATCACGACTTTTTGTGGGCCGCTGGCAGCGGGCGTGGCCGCACTGGATTCGCTAGGAGCAGCATCTTTTTTAGAACACCCCACGGCCAGTATGCTTGCAGCCAGGGCAACACAACGCAGAACAGAATAACAAGACATCTTATTTATCCTTCTTCATCAGGAGTTGAGAGATCACTACCAGCGTCAAGGAGATCACCAGCAGCAGGGTTGAGATGGCATTGACTTCGGGGGAAACCCCGACTTTTACCATCGAGTACACTTTCAAGGGCAGTATGTCATAGCTCGGGCCTGTGACAAACGCACTGACGATGACATCGTCCAGCGACAGGGTAAAACTTAATAACCAACCGGCCATGACGGCCGGGAAAATCAGCGGCAGAATAATTTCCCAAAAGGTACGCATTTCGCTGGCGCCCAGATCTTTGGCCGCATTCAGCATGCGCATATCAAAATCGCGCAGCCGCGAGTAAACCGCCACAATCACAAACGGTAAACAAAAGGTAATATGCGCTATCACCAAAGAGGTAAAACCTAAGTTGATTCCGAGCCCAATAAACACGATCAACAGCGCAATCGCCATGACAATTTCCGGGGTGAGCATCGCCACAAACACCATGGATGACAGTAGCGCTTTGCCGGTAAATTGGTAGCGGTGCAGTGCAACGGCCGCGAGGGTACCGATGGTGGTGGCAGCGCAGGCGGCGACGATTGATACCGTGAGCGAGTTGAGGGCTGCACCCAGGAGGGCGTCATTTTTTAGCAGTTTTTCATACCACTGCAAGGTAAAGCCGCCCCATTTATTGCCGTATTTAGCGGCATTAAATGAGTTGATGACCAGTACGGCAATCGGAACATAAATCAACCCTAAAATCAGGGTTAAATAGCCCCACTTAAAAATTCGAGTCATGTAGACCTCCTTGTTTGCTCACAAAGCGCGAGGCGCGGTAGTAAAGCCACAACATAAAACCGAGCAAAACCATCAGCATGACGCTGAACGCCGAGCCAAATGGCCAGTCGCGGGTGTTTAAAAATTGGGTTTTAATGACGTTGCCCAGTAAGAGATTTTTAGCTCCGCCCAATAAGTCGGAAATATAAAACATCCCCATTGCGGGCAATAACACCATCAGGCAGCCTGCAATAATGCCGGGCGAGGTAAGGGGTAACGTAATTTGCAAGAAGCGATGAAAAGCGCCAGCGCCTAAATCGCGCGCGGCAAATTGCAGCCGCGGGTCCAGCTTTTCAAGCGACGAATAGAGCGGCAACACCATAAATGGAATCAGGATATAACAGAGACCTAAAATGACCGCAAAGGGGGTGTACAGCAATTGCAGCGGCGCCTCAATAACACCCATGCCGAGCAGCGCTTTATTGATGATACCCTGATTGCCGAGAATGGATTGTACGGCGTAGGTGCGTACTAAGGAGTTGGTCCAAAAAGGCACTATCATCAAAAACAGCGCTATTGCCTGCCAGCGCTTGGGTAGGCTGGCCACGGCCATCGCAAAGGGATAACCCACGAGTAAACAGCCGAGCGTGGCAAGAACAGCCATTTTGATAGAGTTCCATAAGACTTCCAAATAGAGCACATCAAAGGTGCGCACATAGCTGTCGACGGTGACAGGGAGTGAGACGGTGGTGGCTGGGTCGCGCGTTAAAAAGCTGGTAAAAATAACCAGTAAATTCGGAAAAAAAACGAATAAGGCAAGCCAAGCACTGGCGAGCCCAATGGCGATAAAGCGGAAATAATCACCTTTCGCTTTCATGGCGCAACACCTCGCTTTCACACGGCAGTACCACTTCCCAGCCCGGCACCCAGTTGACGGCGACTTTTTGGTTGGGGCGATAATCAAAGGAGGGATCGTCTTCGTTAAAAAACTCGCTCGCAATTAATTCAATACCCGATTCCAACCGAATCAAGGAGTCGAGCGTGCTGCCTTTATAGGATCGCTCGATGACAGTGCCTGTCAGAAATTGATTTTCGTGATGCTCGTCGATGTAGGTAATACGAATATCTTCCGGGCGCAGCAAAACATGTACTTTGGTGCCCACGGTGAAATTGTGGTTGGCGTGCAATTGCCACTGCAAGCCTTCGACTTTCACTTCGTACATTTGGCTGCCGTCAATGGCAACAATTTCACCGGCAAGCTGGTTGATTTCGCCAATAAAACGCGCCACAAACAAATTGGCAGGGCTTTCGTAAATTTCGCGCGGGCTGCCGAGTTGTTGCACGCGGCCACCATTCATCACTACCACGCGGTCACTCATGGATAGGGCTTCTTCCTGATCATGGGTGACATAAATGAAGGTGATGCCCAGTTTGCGCTGCAAGCGCTTCAATTCGATTTGCATTTGTTGGCGCAGTTTGTAATCGAGTGCCGACAGGGACTCATCCAGCAACAATAATTTCGGCCGATTGACGACGGCCCGCGCTATGGCCACCCGCTGCTGCTGCCCGCCGGACAATTGCGCCGGTTTACGGTCAGCGAGCTGCGCCAGCTGCACCATTTCCAGTGCTTCCATGACGCGGGGTTTGATCTCGTCTTTTGGGGTTTTGGCCATGCGCAGACCAAAAGCGACATTCTCGAACACCGTCATGTGCGGGAAGAGCGCATAACTTTGAAAGACGGTGTTGATAGGGCGTTTTTCGGCGGCGAGCTGGGTGATGTCCACGCCTTCCAGCTGGATGCTGCCGGTGTCGCTCGTTTCGAGCCCGGCAATCATGTTAAGCACGGTGGTCTTGCCACACCCGGACGGGCCCAGCAAGGTAAAAAATTCCCCGTCATAAATGGTCATGTCAAATTCGGATAGCACCCTATTGGTGCCAAAAGATTTAGACAAGCCCTGCAGGGTTAATAAAGGACGCGGTGAGTTCACGCAGTCTGCCCTCATTGAAGTCGCGATAAATGGCGGTAAAAACGGTTTTAGCGCTTGGGCAAGCCCTTAGTGATGTGTGCAGCGCCTGTGACGGTGTGTGCGGTGCCTATCCAGCACCGGCCTTCCTGAAACGGGCGAGTTGTATCCTCTGGGGATGTCTCGGCACCGTGCAAAAATCCGGCCCATTATTCACAACTTGCGTGAATCTTCAATGCTCCTGCAGAGCAGACGGAGCCTCGAGTGGGTGAGCTAGGCAAGACAGCATGCCCCGCTCAAGACTCGCGAAGAGTGCGCTCAGCGAGTCGATGGCCGGGTCTGTCGCCAGCGGGTCCAGCACTATGGCGGGCAGCTTGGCAGCGGCTGCCAATTTGCGCCCGCGCCGGTCATCCGGCTCCACAATCAGGCAGCGTGCACGCTTTAGGTGCTGCTCCAGGGTGATGCGGTCGGTCGGGCTCAGCGTCTCCTCGGGCAGGCGCGATACAGCCGCCAACTGGTTGAGCCCGAACGCCATGACAAAGTGGCGATAACCGTCGTGGCTCACCACGAACGGAATCGGGGCGAGCGGCGCCAGCTGGTGCCGTAATCTGGCGGTATCCGCAGCCAAGCGGTTTTGAGCTGCAAGCCGTTGGGCGTGAAAGAAGTCGGCCTCATGCGGGCGCAATTGGATCAGACGCTCGGCAATAGCGTCCAGCGCCAAGGCCAGGTTGTTGGGCGACAGCCACAGATGGTAGTCGGCTTGTCCAGGAGGCAGTTGTAAGTTGGGCAGGCGAGATAGCGCTAGCTGACGCGGTGATTGAGGGTCGACGATTTTGGCGAGAAAACGCTCGAATTCAGGCCCTATCCAGACTAACAGATCGGCCTTGGCAATGGCCTGTCGGTCGCGGAGTGCCAGCGCTTGCGCATGCGGGTCTTTTTGGCCGCTGGACAGGGTTTGAACCTGAACCCGGTCACCACCGACGGCTTTGAGCATCAGGGTGATGGGTTTGATGGAGGTCCAGACGGTAATCGGGCCTGTGTGGGGGGAAGCGGCTTGGGCGCTCAAGGGCGCTATCACACAAAGTAGCAATGCGAATGCGTGTAGCAATGCGAATGTGTGTCGCAATGCGAATGTGTAATCCGTGCGTGAAGAGACAGGTCCTTGGCCGCTCGCTGGCAGGCGCGGTGTCACCGACAGGCGTGGTGTCCCATCGTAATGCCAATCCTGAAACAAGCCGTTCAGCCGACTCAGCCAACCTAACCACAACACCCTAAGCACGACACCCCCCCTCAATTTTGGCCCTATCTGGGCGGCAGTTTGGCGCACAAAGTCGCGCCTAAAAGGGGCTAGCCTAGCATTTTTCAGCGCAGCCAGCGCCCCCGTTAGTCGAGGGGCTGGCCGCTAGAGTGAACTGCGATCAGTGATCCATCGGCAGTGCGGCTTGTTTGGCTTGAAAGCTCTCCAGCAATATCGGGCCACCAAAACCGCAGAAGGCATTGGCCGTTCCGGTCAAGACCTGATTGCGACGAGCCAAATCGTTAAATTGCCGCTCCAGCTGGGGCAAGAAAGGATCCTGCACCGTGATGCCTTGCATAAAACCGGACAGGCCGCGCGTCACCGGGTTCACGTGGGTGAAGAAGGTATCGGTTTCATTGGCGTGGCAATCGTCACAGGCATTGAGCGAAAGCTTGTGGCGCAGCTCCATTTGCATGAGCGTGGCAGGTGGTATGCCCACTTCGGTGCCGGGTACGTAGGTTGGGCTGTAGCAGAAAGGAAAACTTGCGGGCAAGGTTTGGCTAGTGAATACAACCGGCCAAGCCTCGTTGGATTGGTAATCGGTATGCGAGCCGAGGAATGGCAGGCCGGCAAAGGTATCGGGTACCAGATGCTCATCGCACAACAAGGGCGTACTGTTGGCTGCCACATAATCCGCTAACACATTGGACAGGGGCGCGCTGAATCCACGGTATTGGCGGAAATCTGGCGTTTGTTTGATGGTGGCAGGTACCAGGTCTGGTGTGGGGTTGCCAATCACGAACTCGCGCAGTTGCCAGGGTTGGAATTGACCTATGCCATCAAAGGCAAAGTCATTGGTGCGCAGCTGGTTGAGCTTGTTGGCGTTAGGCGCTGTGACGGTATCGGTAATGGCTTTGAGCGCATTCATGTAAGCCGGGCTGCCGAGGGGTGCTGTGCCGTTTTGCACGTTGATGTCCAGGTTGATCCATTGCTGCGCCAAGCTTTGTAAGCTGCTGCAGCTGTTGGTGGCATCGCGGTATTCAAAGATGACGGTCATCTGGTCTATGCCGCTGCTGATTTGGCAGCTGGCGCCTTGCATGCGGAGCAAACCAAATACAAAGCGAATTTCACCCGGTTTGTTGGGGTTGCTATTGCCGTAGGCGCTGACATTGGCGAGGTCGATGCGGTTCACCACGGCCAGGAGGCGGAAGGGCAGGTTGTTCAGGTTAAGTGTGCTGGCGTTGACGCCGTCCCAACCCGGAAAGTACTGCACAATATTGGGGCGTGCTGGCAAATTTAAGCCATTGACCGTCTGGTTGGTGCGCCAGGTTCGGAGCCAGTTGTGCACAAACTGCTGGTCACTGGGTCGGCCGACTTGCGTCTCATTATTCAGGTTAGTGATCAGAGTTTTGAATGAAAAAGGCGCATTGGGATTGGTGTTATTGCCTGTGCCATCCGTGTTGCAAGGGTCAAAGGTAAAAGCCGGGTTAGCCACCACGCTGGGGCTGTTGATGGCGAGCGCGTTGGCCGGGTTGACCAGTGCAGGTGGCAGGTCTATGGGAAAGGGGATCGGCAGCGGCCTGACGGCGATATCGCCCACTTGAGTGGGTGCAAGGCTTGCGGCGAGCGAGGCTTGGTCACTGTTGAATGGAGTGGTTTCCAGTGCGATGCGGCCGTTAAAGGCCGTGGCGACAACGGGCTTCGCGGAGGCTTTTTGAACCTGAGCCAGCTGGTTGGCAAAGCCTTCCGTGGTGGCTGCCAACCCTTTTTCATTCAGGCGTACAAAACCTGAAAACACGCCATCGCCGGCTTTGGCATCACCATTTTTACCGGTATCGTTCAACAGTGTGATCACACCATCGTTATCAAACGAGAACTCTTTAGGCGCTTTGCTTGGGTCGGCCAGCGTGACGAGTGCAATGCCGTTACCTTCCGGGCGGGGCTCAACTAACTGCATGACTTCAACTGTTTTGGCGTCGAGTTTTAATTGCCCGAGGGTGGGCGGTGCGCACAACAGGCGAATTTCGTAATCCAGGCAGGCTTTGTTGTCAGCGTTTAAACAGACGAGGCCTTTGTCCGGGCTGAATGCGCTGAATTTTTGTGGGCTGCCAGCGGCGGGCGTAAAGACCTCGGTGCTGCCCAAACGGCGCGCTTCGATGGCGCTTGGGGTGCTACAGACCTTGGTGGGTTGTTCGCGCAACAAATCCGAGAGGGTTTCAAAGTCGCCATTGCCGCTCGGGCGGTCGCGATTGATCCAGCCTGTCCAGCTGTTAGTGACGCCGGTTGTTTGGGCCAATGCGACGGGGCTTGCCAAACTCGTGGTGAGAAAACTCCATGCCAACAGGCTGATTAGCCTACGTGGCGTGGAAAAAACGGGGACAGTCAAATGTCCGACAGTTACCGATTTCATGATTGCTCCTAGTGGTCGCGCACCATTGCGCAGCCGAACCCTAATCGCAAAATGATTAACAAGATAAGCGTATGGCTTGGCTATTTTAAATTATTGGCACAAAAATTATTTTTTTGTCATCGATATAAAGTGGGTTTCAATTTGTTGATGAGATCGCAGATATTTTTGCGGTGCACTCGTGTGAATAACCTTTTAAAAAAGGGTGTTAATTAATTCGGCGGTGTTTTTGGTAAAAAAACCGAAAATGGCGCCCTATTCGGCCAGGCTGTTGTTGGCTCGGCTGTTGTTCGGACAGCGCTGCTGTTCGCTCGGCCCTTGTTCGCTTGGTTGTTGTTTGGACCGCTGTTGTTCGGACAATGCTGTTGTCCGGGCTTGTGCAAAAGTGTTCAACGGGTCGACACAGCCCCGCGTGAAAACGCCTGGCGGCTGGGCAGCCGCGGGGACTGCGCGTATCATGCGCGGCGGCCTCGTATCGGCCATTCCCTGTTCTTGGCACGCAAACTAATGAGGTATCGCCTGTGTGGCCCTTCACGACTCGCCAAGCGTCTTCGCAGTTACGCCAGCCGGCGGAACCCTTATTGCGGCTGGCCGATGTGAGTTTGCGGCGCGGCGGCCAGACAGTGTTGTCGCGCGTGTCCATGTCCATCGCACGCGGCGACATCATCACGGTCATTGGCCCGAATGGCGCCGGTAAAAGTAGCCTCCTTCACCTCGTGGCAGGCCTTTTGGCGCCTAGTGCGGGCAGTCTCTGGCGCAAGCCGGGCCTGCGCCTTGGGTATATGCCGCAAGCTTTGCAGCTAAACCCGCAGCTACCGCTGACGGTCAAGCGGTTTTTAGCACTTTCACCCAGCACCCCATTGCAGCAGCAAGCCATAGTGTCGCGTCTGGCGTTGGCCCCCTTTTTGGCGCAGCCTGCCCATAGCCTGTCAGGTGGCGAGTGGCAGAAGGTCTTGTTGGCGCGCGCCCTCTTATCCGCGCCCGATTTGCTGGTGTTGGATGAGCCCGCCCAAGGCGTGGACCCAGTAGGACAGGCGAATTTGTATCATCTGTTGGGTGAGTTGCGGAATGAGTTACAGCTCGGCATTTTGCTGGTGTCGCACGATTTGCATATCGTGATGGCAAAAACCGATAAGGTGCTGTGCCTCAACAAGCACGTCTGCTGCCAAGGGGCCCCGGAAGCCGTGTCGCAACATCCCGAGTATCGCCGCCTCTTCGGCCCCTCGCTTGCCGAGGATCTTGCGGTTTACACCCACCACCACGATCACAACCACGGTTTTCACGGGCGTTTGGTGACCGACGCAGCAGGGCTCAAAAAAGCACTGACATCGGGTTGCCCACTGGTGCCGAATCAGAGCCGGCTGGTTCGCCGCACCAGCCTCACGCCACCGCGCTCGAGACCACAGTCATGATGCCGGATTATCTGGCGTACGCACTCCTCGCGGCCTTGTCGCTCGCCGCCATTGCGGGCCCTTTGGGGGCTTTGGTCGTGTGGCAGCGGCTGGCTTTTTTTGGCGACACCTTGGCGCACGGGGCTTTACTGGGGGTGGCGCTTGGCATCTTGGCGGCTTGGCCCTTGGTGCTCACCATAGTCGCGGTGTGTTTGGGGTTTGCGCTGTTACTGAGCTTTTTATTGGGTTCACGGCAGTTACCGGAAGAGGCCTTGCTCGGCATAGTGTCTCAATCAGCTTTGGCGCTGGGGCTGGTGGCGGTGAGTTTGGCGGGTTCGTCGGTGGACGTTTACGCCTACCTGTTTGGCGACCTGCTAACGACCAGCGCAGAGGAGGCTTGGACGCTCGCGGCTTGCGCTTTGGGTGTGGCCATTGTGCTCGCCATCTGTTGGCAACCGTTGTTGCGCTGGGTAGTCAACCCCATCTTGGCACAGGTGGAGGGGCTACCTGTTAGGCTATTGCGCTTGTTGTTATTGTCCCTGGTGGCGATTACGGTGGCCTTGGCCATGCGCGTAGTGGGCGTTTTACTGGTCACGGCACTCTTGGTGATTCCCGCCTGTGCCAGCCGCAGGCTGTCATCCTCGCCAGAGAGTATGGCATTCTTGGCCAGTCTCTTAGGTGCCTTGGCGGTACTGCTCGGCCTCTCGGTATCCTATTACGCCGACACGCCCGCTGGCCCCAGTATCGTGCTCGCCGCCAGCGTTACTTTTGCACTCAGCTTGTTGTGCAAGCCGCGCGTTTAGTGACCTTTTTTCGGCCAGATTTTGCCATTTAGGTGGATAACGTGATCAAACGAGGCTTTTCCGATAAAGAGGCTGTCGGCCCCTCATACTGCCCATTAAACTCACTCGACACCCTCTGGTTTTCACTTGGCAGTTGCGTAGTATGTTGAATTCCTTCTTTTGTCATCCCCTCAAAACACACGCGTTCACCTCGGCCCTCTGGGTCTTGGTTGCAGTCGTTTTTTCCGGCTGCACTCAGGTGGTGGAGGTCAAACACTCGGCCGAGCCTGCTCAGGCGCGCCATATCTCCCCCATAGCCACCAAAGTGTTGGTACAGCCAGCGCCGAAAGCGCAACAAGGCGATTTTCGGTCGGGCGGCTTGTTTGTGGTAGGCCTTGCTAATCAATGGCAGCTCGACATCGAGAGCAACCTGCCGGACGCCGTTGCCAGCCTGCTAAAAAATACCTATGGCCAGGTGGTGGTAGGCAATCACTGTGATGATTGTGGCCTGATAGTTCGGCCCCGTATTCGTGAAATCAACATTCACAAAATGACGATGCAAGCCCAGGTCGAATTAGAGCTGGACCTGCGCGATGCCTGGGGGCGCCAGATTATTGCCCTGCAAAGTGGCGGCACCTCGGCCTATTTAAATGCATCGCGTGTCGGCACCGGGGTTGTGGGCTACTTTGTCCCGCTGCTAGGTACGGCGCTGGGTACAACGCTGGTGCGTGATACCGTACAGGAAGCCCTCGGTGATGCCTTGGCGCAAATGAATGCACAGCTGGAATTGCATGCCAATGGGGGTGCCTTGGCGCGCCACTGGCAGCCGAAAGGCGCACAAGCGCAAAGCAACGGCCGTCACGATTACGCCGCCGAGCAAGTCGCCACCGCTGCTGGCTGCCAATTGGGTGCCGATCATATAGCCTTGGTTGAAACTCACTACTCCCAAGAAATCTACCAAGCCCACTGCTGGGGTCGCCCGGCGTTTGCCATCACCTGTGATTTGGGCCGCTGCAATATGGCCGAGGATGGCGTGGTCGCCAGTCAGCCGTAGCAACCCCTAAGCATCCAGCCACCTGCACCGGACCTAAACAAAAAAGCCCTGGGGATATCAGGGCTTTTTTTCGAGCATTCTTTATACTGCCTGCGTGGTTTTTAACCTCAAGCTTACTGAGGCGCCAGATTGCGCCGTAAAATCCCCATGATGGCTTCAAGGGCTTTTATTTAGCACCTCAATCTGGCATGGTTGTGTCTAGGCTGGCTGACTGTAAGTGCCCCTTCTTGTCTGAAAAAGGCGTATGGTTTGAATGCGTTCTCTTTTGGGGCTCTTTTTCGCTTTTTAATTATTTCTCGATAAAAAACTGTTATGGAAATTAAAGAATTTCAATTACACAATGTTGGGCGTTTTAAAAATTTGAAAGTCCTTTTGGCGCCAACAGACAGCAATCCCAGTAACGTAACTGTTTTTGTTGGCAATAACGGCGCTGGAAAAACCTCTCTACTGAAGTCGCTTGCGACATCTTTGAGTTGGTTTGTCTCTCGTGTGCGTAATGAAAAGGGAGCCGGCAGCCCAATTCCGGAAGAGGCGATCTACAACTCCGCGTCTTCTGCTGCGGTAGATATTGAGGTGCTGGATGAGCAAGGGCACAGAAATAATCCAAATTCCGATGTTGAAAAGCATCTTTTTCATTGGACATTAGCTAAGCCAAGAATGGGGAGAAAGGGTGAGCATGTTAGCCAGCTATCAGATGCAACTGAACTTGCAGACCGTTACAGACAAGCATTAACTAACCAAGAGAATGCAAATTTACCATTAATCGCCTTTTATCCCGTTGAGCGAGTTGTGCTAGATATTCCACTCAAGATAAAACACAAGCACAGCTTTCTTCAGCTTGACGGTTACGATAATTCCCTTAATACCGGCGTTGATTTCAGGCGTTTTTTCGAATGGTTTAGAGAGCGCGAAGATGCCGAAAATGAAACTGGTATATCTCAAGAGATGCTGGAGCATATCCAGAGTATTCTTGGCGATAATAGTGATGTATGGCAGAAGTTGAGCAGCCTAAAAGCCTCATCAAGAGACCGGCAGTTGACGGCTGTGCGTAGGGCTATCACAAACTTTATGCCAGGTTTCACTAATCTGAAGGTTCGCCGTAAACCTCGTTTGCACATGTCGATCGATAAAAATAACGAAACATTTAATGTGCTGCAATTATCGCAGGGAGAAAAATCATTAATGGCGCTTGTGGGCGACATTGCGCGTCGACTGGCAATGATGAACCCTGCGCTAGAAAACCCTCTACAAGGTGATGGTATTGTGCTTATAGATGAAGTTGATATGCACCTTCATCCAAAATGGCAAAGAAGTTTAATAGAGAGGCTTACCTCAACTTTCCCAAATTGCCAATTTGTACTCAGCACTCACTCCCCGTTGGTTATTAGTGACTGTAGGAATGTGCTGATCTACGCACTAGATGACGGCGAGTTAACCGAACTGTCATCTCAATATGGTCAAGATGCTAATACGGTTTTATTGGACGTTATGGATACCGATGTTCGCAATTCAGTTATTGCTAGAAGATTCAATACCCTTCTTGATTTGATACAAGAAAACCGCCTTGAAAAAGCCAAAGAAGAGCTTGTGAAATTGGAGGCGGACTTGCCAGTTAATAATTTGGAGTTAACTAAGGCAAAAATGCTTTTTCGCAAGCAGGAGTTAAGGCATGCGAAAAATAATTAAAAGCCCGCCGCCGAAGAGTTTTCTTGATTGGGTCAGAGTAAAGCCGAATGATAAGGATGAAAACCAATGGTTCAGCACGCTCTATCATGAAAAACGATACGAAATCCTTGACGATTTAAAAAAGCATAACACAAGAGAGCAGTTCTATTTGTGTGCCTACTGTTGTACTCGCATAGACGGAAAGGAAGATACTCGTAATGAACATGTTGAAGCAAGAGACATTGCGCCAAATCGTAGTCTGGATTACACAAATATTGTGGCCAGCTGTAAAACTAAAAAACAATGTGATAGCTCCCATGACAATCAGTCGCTGCCCTTAACTCCACTGATGAATGAGTGTGAATCAGAGTTAAAATTTAACATCAGCGGGAGAGTAGAGGGCACTTCTGAAAGAGCCAAAGAATCAATTCGTGTTTTAAATCTTGGTGATACCGAACATAGCAACAAAGCACTTATAGAAAAACGCAAACAACTGTCGCACAACTTGCTATGGACGTGTGGGATTGATCCTGCGCAAGGCCTAGAGGATGATGATTTGCTTCATGTTGTAATTAAGGATTTATTAACACCTCAAAATGGGATATTGGAGCCGTTTGCACCGGTGGTAGCCAATATTTTAAGCAATTGGTTGAGCGTTAATTCGACGAAATAGCCCCCAAATGGTATTTGGGAGACTCGCGATCATAAGAAAAAGTGCTTCGCCCGCCTAGCCGACATTGCCGGTGATGACGTGAAATTTTTACTCAGCGCGGGGTTGGGTGCTACGCGATTGGCGGGTAACCCACAACGTGACAATCAAACCGGCGAGCCACAGCGCCAAAAGTGCGCCGTAGACGACGGTTTGCTGGGTGGAGGACAGTAGCCCTTCGACGACGGTCAGTTGCTGTCGAATCCAGCTGGGCAGGCTTGTGATCTGTGCGAGCAGCGCTGGTATATCGGCTGCTGGCTCGGCCAGTAATTTTTGAGCCAGCTGGTCAGAGACCGTTTTGGCGCGAATGATCGTATCGGCCAAGAGTGGAATGAGAAAAGCGAGCGTGGCGACTAGCCAGGTCAGTCCCCAATTTTTTTTATGCAACACAAACAGACCGGCACCCGGAAAGACCAACGCCGATAGACACAAGGCTTTGCGGTCGTCGGATTTGGACGCTGAGGTCAAATGGTGTGAGTGCATAGTGATATCTCGTGGGATCAATGCCCTTTTGGGGCTTTGCTTGGCCGTTTCCAGCCTGTAATGCTGACTTGGCGACTGCGTGCTACGGCCAATTGGTCAGCGGCTATATCCTGGGTAATGGTCGAGCCGGCGGCGATAGTAGCGCCGTCATGGATGGTCACTGGCGCCACCAGAGCCGTATTGGAGCCGACAAAAACATGGTCACCAATCGTCGTGCGGTGCTTATTGGCGCCATCGTAATTGCAGGTAATGGTACCGGCGCCCACATTGACGGCCTCGCCGAGTGTGGCGTCACCCACGTAGCTTAAATGGTTAACCTTGCTGCCAGCGCCTATCACGGCTTGTTTTGTTTCAACAAAATTGCCAATTTTGGCGCCGTCTGCCAGCTGGGTTCCCGGTCTTAAGCGAGCATAAGGCCCTACATCACAGTGAGCTGACAGGCTGGAGCCTTCGATGTGACTATAGGCTTTGATCACCGAATAGTCGCCGATGCTGCAGTTGACGAGCACAACATTCGGGCCTATTTCAACGCCTTGCCCTAGCTGCACTTGGCCTTCAAACACGCAGTTGATATCAATGGTGCAGTCCATACCTGTCGTGACTTCCCCACGAATATCGATGCGCGCTGGGTCCTTCAGCGTAGCGCCGGCCGCCATCAAGCGCTTGGCCGCCGCCAGTTGGTAAACGCGCTCCAAGGCGGCCAGCTGGATACGGTCATTGACGCCGGCGACTTCATCGGCTGTTTGGGGTTGAATCGTCTCGATGGCGACACCTTCGGCCACGGCCATGGCGATAACGTCGGTGAGGTAATACTCACCCTGAGCATTCTGGTTGGTTAAGGCCGGCAGCCAGCGTTTAAGCCAATGCCCCGGTACCGTCAGAATGCCGGTGTTGATTTCCGCAATCTGCCGTTGCGCGTCCGTGGCGTCTTTGTGTTCGATAATCTGCGTCACCTTGCCCTGTTGACGAACAATACGCCCGTAACCGCTGGGGTCGGCGAGTGAGACGGTGACGAGGCCCAACTTGTCTGGCCCGGCAGCAGTCAGCAAGGCTTGCAGGGTGCTGGCCTGAATCAGCGGGACATCGCCGTATAAAATCAGCGTTTGGCAATCGTCACGTAAATGGGGCAGCGACTCGGCAACCGCATGGCCTGTCCCCTTTTGCTCAGCTTGGAGCAGGCTGTGGATATCGGGCGCGGCACAGGCGGCGCTGACGGTTTCAGCCCCTTGCCCAACCACCAGAAAAATGCGCTCCGGCGCTAGGGCGCGCGCGGTATCAATGACATGGCTGACCAGCGGTTTTCCCGCTAAGGGGTGCATCACTTTGGGCAAGAGAGAGCGCATGCGCGTGCCCTTTCCGGCAGCCAGAATTACAACCTGCAACATGTAAAGCTCCTAAAAAAGGGCTAAGACTGGAATTAACAAAGACTGGGATCAACAAATATTGGAATTAAAACAACGTGCGATAGCAATAAAAAAGGTAGCCGAAGCTACCTTTCATGTGAATCAATGGACTTTTTTATTTGCCCAAATTTTTTCGGATCGCTTGCAGCGTTCGCAGCTGAGCAGCAGCTTCGGCAAGCTGGACGGCGGCTTTGGAGTAGTCCATTTCGCCGTTGTGGTTGGCGAGTGCATGCTCGGCCTGTTTTTTGGCTTCGAGTGCTTTGGCCTCATCCATGTCGTCAGCGCGCAGGGCGGTATCGGCAAGGACTGTGACCGCGTGCGGCTGCACTTCGAGGTAACCACTGTTGATGTAGTAGATTTCCTCTTGGCCGTGTTGTTTTCGCACTCGGATGGGGCCGGGTTTGAGAGCGGTCAAGAGGGGCGTATGTCCGTAACATATGCCCAACTCACCTTCAGTACCATTCGCCACCAGTAGCTCAACCAAACCACTAAAGAGCGCATCTTCCGCGCTCACTATGTCGCAATGAAATGTCATCGCCATGAGTTAATCCCCTAAGGGCTGAAGCGCCGAGGCTTACTTCAGCTTTTTGGCCTTTTCAACGGCTTCGTCAATCGAACCCACCATGTAGAAGGCTTGTTCGGGCAGATGATCATAGTCGCCATTCAGCAAGCCCTTAAAGCCGCTGATGGTGTCTTTGAGCGATACATATTTGCCCGGTGCACCGGTGAAGACTTCCGCGACGTGGAAAGGCTGAGACAAGAAACGCTCGATTTTACGGGCGCGGCTTACCGTCAGTTTGTCGTCTTCTGACAGCTCATCCATTCCGAGAATCGCAATGATGTCTTTCAGCTCTTTATAACGTTGCAGAACGCGCTGCACGCCACGCGCGACATCGTAATGCTCGGCGCCTATGACCAGGGGGTCCAGCTGGCGCGAGGTGGAGTCGAGCGGGTCAATCGCGGGGTAAATACCCTTGGCGGCGATATCACGGCTGAGTACAACGGTGGAGTCCAAGTGAGCAAAGGTGGTAGCCGGTGACGGGTCGGTCAAGTCGTCAGCAGGCACGTAAACCGCTTGGATAGACGTAATCGAGCCGGTTTTGGTGGAGGTGATGCGCTCTTGCAGAACGCCCATTTCTTCCGCCAATGTTGGCTGGTAGCCTACCGCTGAGGGCATGCGGCCCAAGAGTGCAGAGACTTCAGTACCGGCCAGGGTGTAGCGGTAAATGTTATCCACAAACAGCAGAACATCTTTGCCTTCGTCGCGGAATTTTTCCGCCATGGTCAAGCCGGTCAAGGCGACGCGCAAGCGGTTCCCCGGTGGCTCGTTCATCTGGCCATACACCATCGCCACTTTCGACTTGGTGAAGTCCTCGGTGTTCACAACACCGGCTTCTTGCATTTCGTGATAGAAGTCATTGCCTTCGCGGGTGCGCTCACCGACACCGGCAAACACCGACAAACCGCTGTGCGCAGTGGCGATGTTGTTGATGAGTTCCATCATGTTGACGGTTTTACCCACCCCGGCACCACCGAAGAGCCCAACCTTGCCGCCTTTGGCAAACGGGCATACCAGGTCAATAACCTTGATGCCGGTCTCCAGCAGTTCGGTACTGGCCGAGAGTTGGTCATAGGCGGGCGCCTTGCGGTGAATGGAGGCGCGCTCTTTTTCACCAATGGGGCCACACTCGTCAATGGGGTTGCCGAGTACATCCATGATGCGACCCAGGGTTTCGATACCCACAGGCACACGGACGGGTTCTTGGGTGTTTTCGACTGTCAGGCCACGGCTCAAGCCTTCAGAAGGGCCCATTGCAATGGCGCGGACTTTGCCGTCACCTAATTGCTGCTGCACTTCGAGGGTCAAGCCTTTACCGGTGACGGTCAGGGCGTCGTATACCTTGGGAACGGCATCACGTGGAAACTCCACGTCGATTACCGCGCCAATAATCTGCACGATCTTTCCGCTACTCATGAGAGAGTCCTCTAAAAATTCAAACTAAATAGGGTTCGACAGGGTTGCATCGCTGGACAAAGTGCACCGCTGGACAGCGTTACACCGCTGCGGCGCCACCCACTATCTCTGACAATTCTTGTGTAATCGCTGCCTGGCGTGCCTTGTTGTAGGCGAGCTTGAGGTCTTTGATCAGATTGCCGGCATTGTCTGTGGCGGATTTCATCGCAATCATACGTGCAGCCTGTTCGCAGGCGCCGTTTTCCACCACGGCTTGGTAAATTTGACTCTCGATATAACGTACCAGCAAGCCTTCAATCAGGGAGCGGGCATCGGGTTCGTAGAGATAATCCCAAGCGTGTTTAAGCTGTTGATCCGCCGCCGCTTGCAGAGGTAACAACTGCAAACAGGTCGGGCTTTGGGTCATGGTGTTGACAAATTCATTGCTGACCAAATACAGCTTATCGATTTTGCCCTCAGAGAAGGCATCCAGCATGACCTTGATCGAGCCGATCAAGGTGTTCAAGCTAGGCTCCTCCCCGATGTCGCGCACCGACGCAACCACCTTGCCGCCAACACTTCTAAAAAAGGCACTGGCTTTGGCACCAATCAGGCAAAACTCAGAGCTGACGCCCTGCTCGGCCCAGGCTTTACTTTGCGTGATGACTTTTTTGAACACATTGATGTTCAAGCCGCCACAGAGGCCTCGATCGCTCGATACCACAATAAAACCAACCCGCTTGACCTCACGCTCTACCAAGTAGGTGTGTTTGTACTCGGGGTTGGCGTTGGCAATGTGACCCACCACGCTGCGCATGCGCTCGGCATAGGGTTTGCCTTTGTGCATGCGGTCTTGTGCTTTGCGCATTTTGCTCGCCGCAACCATTTGCATGGCATTGGTGATCTTCTGCGTATTGCCGATACTCCCAATCTGGGCGCGTATTTCTTTTCCGCTAGCCATGTTCAGTCTCGCCGTTCAAGGCGCTTGCGCGCCTTAAGGGGTTACCACGTTTGAGTGGCTTTAAAGGTTTCAAGGCCCTTTTTGAAACCTTGCTCAATTTCTTCGTTGAAGTTGCCGGTGCTATTGATGAGCTTCATCAAGTCACCACACTGGCTGTTGAAGTAAGAGAGCAGGGCCGTTTCAAAATCGCCAATTTTGCTGACGCTGACGTCTTTCAAATAGCCTTCGTTAGCGGCATAGAGCACCAGTGCCATTTCAGCGATAGCGCGCGGGCTGTATTGTTTTTGTTTCATCAGCTCCGTTACACGTTGGCCATGTTCCAGCTGCGATTTAGTCGCCTCGTCGAGGTCAGACGCAAACTGGGAGAAGGCCGCCAATTCACGGTACTGCGCGAGAGCCGTACGAATACCGCCCGACAGCTTTTTGATGATCTTGGTTTGTGCCGCACCACCGACGCGAGATACCGAGATACCGGCGTTCATCGCAGGGCGAATACCGGCGTTGAACAGGTTGGTTTCCAAGAAAATCTGGCCGTCTGTAATTGAAATCACGTTTGTGGGAACAAACGCCGAGACGTCGCCGGCTTGGGTTTCGATGATTGGCAATGCGGTCAAGGAACCGGTTTTGCCTGTAACGGCACCCTTGGTGAATGCCTCGACATAATCGGCATTGACGCGGGAGGCGCGCTCCAGCAGGCGTGAGTGCAAATAAAACACGTCGCCGGGGTAAGCTTCACGTCCGGGTGGGCGGCGGAGCAGCAACGAGATTTGGCGGTAGGCCCAGGCTTGTTTGGTGAGATCGTCATAAATGATCAGGGCGTCTTCACCGCGATCGCGGAAGTATTCGCCCATGGTGCAACCGGCAAAGGGCGCCAAAAATTGCATGGCGGCCGGGTCAGAGGCAGTGGCCGCTACCACAATGGTGTGGCCCATGGCGCCATGCTCTTCCAGCTTGCGTACAACGGCTGCAATCGACGAGGCCTTTTGGCCAACCGCAACATAAATACATTTAATGCCGGTGCCTTTTTGGTTGATGATCGCATCTACCGCGACGGCGGTTTTACCGGTTTGACGGTCGCCAATGATCAGCTCGCGCTGGCCACGGCCGATAGGCACCATCGCATCAATCGCTTTCAAACCGATTTGAACCGGTTGATCGACGGATTGGCGGGCAATAACGCCGGGGGCGATTTTTTCGATGGCATCGGTCAGCTGGGTTGCAATGGCGCCTTTGCCATCAATGGGGTTGCCGAGGGCATCCACCACGCGCCCGAGTAATTCGGTACCCACGGGGACTTCGAGAATGCGGCCGGTGCACTTGCAGGTTTGGCCTTCGGCCACGCCCTTATAGTCACCGAGCACAACCGCGCCCACACTGTCTTGCTCAAGGTTGAGCGCTATACCAAAAACGCCCCCTTCGAACTCGATCATCTCACCGTACATGGCATTGGCAAGGCCATGGATACGGATAATACCGTCGGTGACCGATACGATGGTCCCTTCGTTTTGAGGGCGAGCTGTCAGGTTTAAGTTGTCGATACGTTGTTTAATGATGTCACTGATTTCTGACGGATTCAGCTGCTGCATGCTTGGTTCCTCACTCCTAATACGGGTTAGGCGGGGTCTGTTTGGCGTTGCCCGGCAGCAAGGCACTATCAGTTATACAGTGCAAAATGCTGCCGGTTATAAAGTGCTATCAGTTATAAAGTGCTACCAGTTATAAAACGCTACTGGGTGAGTGGCTTAGGCGTCTACGACATGCGCCAGCTGGGCCAGTCGCCCTCTGACGGATGCATCGATCACAGTGTCGCCTGCTCGAATGATGGCGCCGCCGATTAAACTCGGATCCAACTGAACCGAGAGAGTGACTGTGCGGTGAAGCTTAGTGGTCAGCGCATCTGTCAGTTGTTGTTGCAGGGCACTTTCCAGCGGAAACGCCGAGGTCACAGCAACGTCCAGAGTCTTTTCATATTGCGCTTTCAGCTCCACAAACAGCGACTCAATAAAGGGCAGCAGCGCCAAGCGTTTATTCTCTGCGAGCACACTGATGAAATGAATCAACGAGGTTTGGCACTGAGTCGCAAAGCTGTCGCGGCATAAATCAACCAAGGCTGCGCTTTTTTGCGCCGCCGTCAGTTGAGGAGCAGACAGCAATTGCTGAACTGTGGCGTCTTTGATTAAAGACGCCACAATCGCCAAACCAGAGGCCCACTCGGTAAGCTGGCGGTTATCGCGTGCCACCTCAAAGGCGGCCCGTGCATAAGGGCGAGCCAGCGTCGAGAGTTCAGCCATGATGCGCTCCTTACAATTCAGTCGCGAGCTGATTCAGCATCGCATTGTGAGCCGTGGCATCAATCTGCTTCGCCAGGATTTTTTCCGCGCCCGCAACGGCCAGTGCAGCCACTTTGGTGCGCAGTTCTTCACGGGCTTGGCTAACTTGGCGCGCCACATCGGCTTCAGCTGCCGTTTTAATGCGAGCGGCTTCAATCGCGGCTTGGGCTTTAGCTTCGTCCACAATTTGGCTGGCACGCTTATTGGCTTGTTCCACGAGAGCAGCGGCCTGCTCTTTGGCTTCACGCAATTGCTTGCCAACTTGCTCTTTGGCGAGGGCCAAGTCTTTGTCCGCACGCTCGGCGTCTTCGAGGCCTTTGGCGATGCGTTGCTCGCGCGCCTGCATCACACCGAGCAGGGCTGGCCACACCACTTTCATGCAGAAAAACACAAAAGCGAGGAAAGTCAGCGACTGGCCGATCAGGGTCAGGTTGATATTCACACCAACACCTCTTGGGTTAAGGGGTTAAAAGAAGAGAGCCAAAGGCCCCGATTAACCGACCATGCCGGGTGCTACAACGAAAATCAGGTACATGCCAATACCAACACCGATCATAGGAACTGCGTCCAACAAACCGGCCATCAGAAACATTTTTCCCTGAAGTTGAGGGGCTTGCTCGGGCTGACGGGCTGCGCTTTCTAGGAGTTTGCCCCCCAGAGAACCAAACCCGATGGCCGTGCCCAAGGCACCCAAACCGATCAGTAACGCGGCGGCGATATAAACTAAAGAAGCGGACATAGTGAAGTCTCCAAAAAGTTGAGGAAGTTAAAGAAAGGTAAAAAAATCAGTGATTCTCACCCGTATCGTGCGCCATGGCCATGTAAACCGTGGTGAGGACCATAAATACAAAGGCTTGTAGGGTGATTACCAGAATATGGAATACCGCCCAACCCCATTGGAGGACGCTAGCCAAGAGGCCGAGCAAAGCGCCAGCGCCGAACATGATGGCGATCAGGATAAAAATCATTTCGCCAGCATACATATTCCCGAACAACCGCAAGCCTAACGAAATGGGTTTGGCGATCAGCGACACTATTTCCAGAAACAAGTTGATGGGCATTAATAGAATGTCAAAGTAGATTTTGCCGGTATGAAACGGATGCATCGTCAGTTCTTTGAAAAAGCCAACCAAGCCTTTTTGTTGCACCGCAAAAAAAATCATCAGCAAAAACACGGTAATGGCCATGCCCAAAGTAGCATTCGGATCTGTGGTGGGAACCACCTTGAAAAACAAGTGATCGTTACCGGCTATTTTGGCAGCGGCCATCGGTAGCCAATCCACAGGAATCAAATCCATGAGGTTCATGGCAAAAACCCAACAGAAAATCGTCAGCGCCATAGGCGCGATCAAGCGGTTTTTGTGGTGAAAAATATCGGACACGGTGTTGTTGATAAACTCCACAACCAGCTCGACAAAGCTCTGCAAGCCAGTGGGCTTGTCGGTGGTTGCTGTTTTAGCGACCCGCCAGAACAGGAGGCTGAATAACAAGCCTAAAAACACCCCCCAGCCCAGGGTGTCGAGGTGTAAGCACATAAAACCCATGTCGGCCGCTTCTTGCGCGGAGTGCGCCAGCGTCCAGGTGTCGGCGGAGACGGTGCTGCCGTCAGCGCGAACATAGCCCGCAGGCAGCTTGCCATAGGCCATATTTTGAAGGTGGTGCTGAATATAACTGGTTGAAGTTAAGGTTTCGCTAGCCATGGTTCTTTCGCGTCACAAAGTTATAAAACTCTTGCGGCCCAGCAGGTGTTAATCACCTGTGCTGGCCAGGGCATTGCTGACGAACATCGACACAACCCAGTGTGCGGGAATCATCACGCAATAACCCGTCATAAAAGCCAATACCGACAGCGGCTCTATCAAAACAAAGGCCGCAGCGAAGCAGAGGGCTGTGAGAGCAAGTTTGTTGGCTTGCCCTCGATAAAATGATTGCACAACCCAGGTCGCCAAATGGGGTGACTGTGCCAGCCTCTCGGGGCTAACCCGGAAGGCATAGAGTACAAAAAGCGCTGTCGGTAGCCCGTAACAGCAGCAACCCAAGGCCACAGCAATAGCCGAGGAGGGGCCCCATCCGGCGGCCACAAGCGACGCCAAAAGCGTAACCAAGGTTTGCGCTGCCACGATAAAGGCAACAGGCTGGTTACGCGCAAAGCGGCTGAGTGGTGTTGATTTTAAAGGCGTCTGCATGGTGAATCGCTCATAAACTCTCTGCAGGTGCCTATAATCCACTCACAAAAGCGGCGGGATTGTAGAGATTCTATACCCCGACTTCAACTGCAATTTTGCCTGGCGAGGCTTTTAGTGCGGCAGGGGTTGCGGGGCCGGCACTTGAAGTTGCTCGCGGCGGTGGAGTGTGATCAAATCCGCAACCTTAATAGCTGGCCGGGCTAAAGCCTGATGTCGCCGCCCTGCCGCTGTGCGGTTTTCGCTTTTAGCTGTCGTCTTTTTAGTGGTTTTTGCGACAAGTTTCAGGTTTGACGCATGGTTAAAGGCGGCTTTCTGACGCAGAATAAGCCACTACTCGGCGGCGCTGACTGCGAACGGTGTCATTGGTCGCTATCTTCTGAGTGTTTTTTAAGCAATGTGATCTGGTTTTGAGCATTAACCATCCAAATCCTGCATCATTAGCCCCATATGCAACTGTTTACTTATGTGCCTTGTGTTTGGCACGGAGGAAGAGGAATGATCAAGAATTACCGTAACCTGCTTTTAGCGACCGCAATTGCCACTTTGATGGGGTGTAATGGCCAAACGGATTTACCCGCTGATGTCAAAGACATTCAGGAAGACCCGGTTAACAATGGGTTGGCTGCTGGGGGGGTTAAATCGCAGTTAACTAACCGTATCATTGCACAGCTTCTAAGTTCTGCTTTTTTACAAATCATTGATGCGACATCTGTGTTAAACGATGCGGCAGCAACGGCACAGTCTAAGGAAACGACGTTAGGTAAAACCTTATCGAATGCACAGTCTTCACCCGTGCAAGCTGCGTTAACTGGCGCACTTGCCATCGATCAGAATTTTACCGCCGAGTCCTGCTCCAAGGGTGGTACTTCAGACTTTATCGTTAAGTTGGTTACTGCTTTACCTGGCGGCACCTTTGAGGGTCCCGAGTTTAATGATCTATTTGCTAGTTTCGCAAAAGGGCCTACAACTATCGCTGTAGGCTTGGTATACGATAAGTGTAATGAGCCTGTTCACAAGGAATACAATCCAGTTGATGGAAGTATCGTTTTTGAGGAAGAAAATCAGATTTCCAACGGCTCGCTGAATGTTAGGTTGAAAGCTACGCCCGGCAGCGTAACAGATAAAGATTTCTCATTGGGGGCTAACATCACCCTTAAAGATTTTAGTGTGCTTAAAGCTAAGCCTATTGACATGGCTACAGCCAAGCAGTCCTACCTGTCTGGCGATATTTCGGCTTCACTAAAAACCGGTGATAGTGAAAACTTCAATGCTAATATTGGTGTGGAGCTGGCCAATACCAACCCTGAAACCAACGGTTTCGTGAAGTCAGCTTTTAGTGCCAAGGGTACAATGAAGTTGACATCCAACTTCGAAGTCAAGGGCTATGATTTGTCCGCTGCAGGTTCTTTGGTGGATTACAAAGTCTCTAAAAATAATAGTTTTGTCTTTTACACAACCGACAACTTGACTTAAGACGGCACGGGTGAACTGTTAGCCGATACGCTGCCGCAACCTAATGCAGGTGGTTTGGGCATAGTAGTCGATGGCGAAGAAAGCACGGCGGTGGTTGTGCCCGGCGGCCTCAGGGTGACTACTTTATATAATGGCGTCACAGAGATTAGTTTTTGCAGCTGGTCCAATATAGAAAATGGTGAAGACTGCGTTTTACAGCAATAATGATTGCCATTTAGGTACTGTATGACTATAAAAGCCCGCTTATGCGGGCTTTTTATTTTGGGGGATATTTGTGAAATTATTAGCAGCTTTGTTGGGGGTTGTTGCCGTTACGTCGCTGCCGGCAGTCGCCGAGCATCAGTTGGGTCTGTCGCGGGGGGATTATGACTTCCGGTGGGTGGAGTCTGCGCGGCGCGACCAATTGAATTTAGCCTTTCCACTGGACCTGCCCGATGGAAAATATACGCTGGTGGAAGAGTCAGGGACCTTGGATCAGGACGGGCTGCAGTACGCTTACCGCGAAGAGGCGGAGCGTTTTGCCCTGACTTATCAGCGCACGCAAGGGCAGGTGGCCTACAGTGGTTTGAGTCAGGGTGACATTTTTTTTGCCGATGAGTTAAACGACTTTAAGCGCTCTGCCACGCGGTATGACATTCACAATATCGAGGCCGAGTACGGCGCCAACTTTGAGGTGGATTACATCAAGCCCTATGCCGCTCTTTTTGGTGGTTACCAGCGGCGTCAGCGGGATATTTTGCCTATCTCAAGTAATCCTGGCTTGGCGGAGGTCATTCGCTATTACTATTGGGGCGTGAAGCTCGAGGCGGAGTTATTTAAGGTCTATGGCCTGGGCGTTACATTAGGCGCCGATCTATTCCACACCACAGAAGAAAAACAGGATGCCTCTCAATTGGCGCAAGATGGCAGCTTGAGCGAGCGTAAGGTATTCGCGCTGGAGCGCATGTATGGCCTCAATTACTACGCGGCCCTGCACTACGATTTTATGGAGCGGTATCGCTTGGCCTTGCAGCACAAAACCGGTGAAGCGCATTTGCGCCGCTCGGTTAGCTATGAGCTGGGCATCGCGCAACCCAAATCCGATCAAGACACCACCAGTACCCAGCTGGCGCTGAGTGTGCGTTTTTAGGCCGGATTCGCTGTGGCGATTAAGTGAATCGACGCTGAGTTCACGCAATAGCGCAGGCCGGTTGGTTCAGGCCCATCAGTAAATACATGACCCAAGTGACAATGGCAGCGGCGGCAGAGGATTTCGGTGCGCCGCATGCCGTGGCTGTCGTCAAAGGATTCGCGTATGACGCTGGCTTCGAGCGGGGCAAAGAAACTTGGCCAGCCGCAACCGCTGTCAAATTGAGCCTCCACCCGAAATAGTGCGGTTTTACAACAGCGACACTGGTATATCCCGGATTTTGCCACCCGAAAATAGGCGCCGGTAAAGGGCCTTTCGGTGCCCTTTTGGCGGCAGATAGCAAATTCGGCGGGCGTTAATTTATCGCGCCAAAAGGCATCGGTGCGCAGCTTTTCAGGGCTTGCATTGGCGATGGCGGCCTCGTGTGCTGCATCGTCATTTGGGTGTCTATCTGCCATAATCGGCCTCTTTTACAGTGATTACTCATACAGTGCCTGGGCTTGTGCTAAACCCTGTGCGGCCTTTGGGCTCTGGGGCGCTTGCTTTAGGTTTTCGACAAGGTAGCTATCATGCAACGCATTCAAAAATCCCACAAACTCAATGGTGTTTGTTACGACATTCGCGGCCCGGTGCTGGAGCACGCAACGCGGTTAGAGGAGGAGGGGCATCGAATCCTCAAGCTGAATATCGGTAATCCTGCGCCTTTTGGTTTTGATGCGCCGGACGAAATCGTCGCCGATGTTATCCACAATATTCGCGGCGCCCAGGGCTATACCGCGTCTAAGGGGTTGTTTGCGGCGCGCAAAGCCATTATGCAAGAGTGCCAGCAGCTGCGAATCCCGAATGTGGATATCGACGATATTTTTTTAGGCAATGGCGCCAGTGAATTAATCATGATGGTTAACCAGGCCTTGCTGAACGATGGCGATGAAGTTCTGGTGCCCTCGCCAGATTACCCCCTCTGGACGGCGGCGGTGAATTTAGCCGGCGGCAAGGCGGTGCACTATGTGTGTGATGAGCAGTCCGACTGGATGCCAGATTTAGCCGATATCCGCCGTAAAATCAGTTCGCGCACCAAAGCCATGGTGGTCATTAACCCCAATAACCCTACGGGTGCTGTGTATTCGCAAGACATGCTGGAGGGCTTGGTGCAGATTGCGCGGGAGCATAACCTCGTGATCTTTGCAGACGAAATTTACAGCAAAATTCTCTACGATGATGCGGAGTTTATTCCGCTCGGCCGCCTGGCGACTGACGTGCTCTGTATCAGCTTTAATGGTCTGTCGAAATCCTATCGGGCGGCGGGGTTTCGCTCCGGCTGGATTGTGGTCAGCGGGGCTAAACAACGCGCTACTGAATATATCAAAGGCCTGGAGATGCTGTCGTCCATGCGGCTGTGCGCCAATGTGCCTGCGATGTTTGCCGTACAGACAGCACTCGGTGGATATCAAAGCATTAACGAATTAATTGTGCCGGGTGGGCGGCTCTATGAGCAGCGCAATGCCGCGCTGGAGGCGCTGGCTGAAATCCCCGGGGTGAGCTGCGTCAAACCCAAAGGCGCTATTTATTTATTCCCCAAAATTGATTTAACGCGCTACCCTATCTTGGATGATCAGCAGATGATTCTGGATTTCTTATTGCAGAAAAGAGTTCTTCTGGTGCAGGGTACGGCATTTAACTGGAAAACACCGGATCATTTTCGCGTCGTGTTTTTACCCGTCAAAGACGAGCTGACAAAAGCGATTTCCAGCTTTGGCGATTTTTTACAACACTACCAGCAACTTGCTTGAATATTATGGCAGATATACACATCGACGATTTTTATCGCGACGCGGCGAAAACCTTTGTGCATTTATATGCGCAGTTTCCAAGGCCGGTGATGTTGTATGTGGAAGATATCGCAGGCCCTGACACGCCGGATGACTTTGGTTTGCACAGTCCAAGGCACGAGGCCTGTTTGGGCGCGTTTTTATGGCTCGCTCAAACGGGCTATTTGCACTATAAAACCCTGGTCAAGCGAGAGGCGATCGAAGATGCGCAGCTCAGCCACCGCGCTTTTGTGTTATTAAATAGCCCGCTCGATGCCGAGGATAAACCCTTAGGGGAAGGTCAGACGCTCGTCATTTCACAATTGCGCCAGCAGCTGCGCGAGGGCTCATCCTTTTCGCTCGCCACCTTGATGAAAGTTTTAATGGCATCCGCTGCCCAATAAAATCTCCACATCGGCGTTGATAACACCTGAGTCTGTGCCCGGATTCGGCAGGCAAGCGTCAGTGCAGAATGGATTGGCGCTATACCTTTGGGTGGGCTATGGTTAGAATGCGCCTCCCAGCAAGAGATAAATCCTCTTTTGGCAACGGGGAAAATGGACGCCCACTATCCCAGTACCGCTGCTTCCAAGGTTTTGCTAAACCGCATGTCAACCGATTTCGCCAAAAAACGTCCGCCTAAAGGCCGAGGCGCCAGCCGATCGGATAGGCCTGTCTCGCGAACCCAATCCCCTAAACGGGCACAGGCCACCACCCGCTCGCGCGCCAAGGCGCAACCGGATAAACCCTGGCTACGCTTGCTCGTGATGGGCCTCGTGGCCGGTGCGGCGCTTGGCGGATTTGGCACCTTTTTATTTCATGTTAAAGGCGAAGCGGATGCCGGTTTGATTGCGGCTCCGATAGCGGAGACTGCGCCACCTGAGTTACCCCCGCAGGATTGGGCCGATGCGCTGGCAGAGCGCTTGAAAAAGGCGCCGCCCGTTGAGGCTCAACCCGCTCCGGAGGTGGATTCTCGGCCAGCAACGGTTGACGCAAGCGAGCTCGAAAGTCTGGACCCAGAGCCTGTTGCTGAGCCGGTAAAACCTCGGTTTGATTTTTACCACATGTTAAAAGAAGACGAGGTACCGCTTACCGAAGATGCCTTGCCCTCTGCACAAGACGCCGAGCAGGCAGCTCCCAGAACCTATTTGCTGCAGGTGGCATCTTTTCGGGTTGCCGCCGAAGCGGAAGCCCTGAAAGCGAAACTGCTGCTGCTCGATCTTGACGCGAAAACCGAGGCAGTGACAGTGCGCGACCATGAAACCTGGCATCGTGTTTGGGTTGGGCCATTTAATAATCGGTCACAACTGGCAAAGGCTCGCAGCAGTTTAATCAGCAATGGTCATCAGGCACTCATGCTGGAATATAAGGCGCGGTAAATCACCTGATAAATGACGTAAAACCAGCCAATTACTTTTTCTTTTTGAACGCATCCGCAAAAGCTGATGCGAGTGTGGCGGCTGGGGCGGTAGTGGTTTTGACTGTGCGCTTATCCGCAATCGGTGGTGCTTTTACGCCGCTGGATTCGCCGGGGGTGTCGTCAAGCCGCATGCTGAGGGCTATGCGCTTTCGTGCGATATCCACTTCCATGACTTTGACTTTTACGATATCCAAGGCTTTCACGACACTATGTGGGTCTTTCACAAATTGGTGACTAAGGGCAGAAATATGCACCAAGCCGTCTTGGTGCACACCTATGTCAACAAAGGCCCCAAAATTCGTCACGTTGGTAATCGTGCCTTCTAAAATCATGCCGAGCTGTAAATCTTTTAACGTTTCAACACCCTCAGTAAATTGCGCCGTTTTAAATTGTGGGCGCGGGTCGCGCCCCGGTTTTTCTAATTCTTTTAAAATATCAATGATGGTGGGTAGCCCGACGGACTCGGTGACGTAATCGTTGGGTTTCAGGGTTCGCACAAGGCTGCTGTCGCCCAGGAGGCTTGCCAGGCTGCGTTTATTTTGAGCGGCCATACGCTCTACCACGGCATAAGATTCTGGGTGAACGGCCGAGGCGTCGAGTGGGTTTTCTGCGCCGACAATGCGCAAAAAACCTGCGGCTTGTTCGAAGGCTTTTGGGCCCAAACGTGGGACTTTTAACAGGTCGCGCCGGCTTTTGAGGGGCCCCTGTTGATTGCGAAACTCCACAATATTATTGGCAATAGTCGTGTTTAAACCGGCCACACGAGCGAGTAGCGGAGCTGAGGCGGTATTGATTTCCACGCCAACACTGTTTACGCAGTCCTCTACAACGGCATCGAGCGAACGCGCTAACCGTGTTTGCGACACATCGTGTTGATATTGCCCCACCCCGATGGATTTGGGGTCGATTTTGACGAGCTCAGCGAGCGGATCTTGTAGCCGCCTGGCGATCGAAATGGCGCCGCGAATGGTCACATCTAAGTCGGGAAATTCTTTGGCCGCGACTTCGCTTGCCGAATAGACCGAGGCGCCTGCCTCATTGACCATGACTTTTTGAATGCCAAATTCAGGGTGTTTTTTTAAAAAATCGCCGACGAATTTATCCGTTTCGCGGCTGGCTGTGCCATTGCCGATGGCGATTAACCGAACAGGGTGTTTTTGGCACAGCTTTAATAAAACCGCTTCAGCTTCCGCAATTTTGTTTTGCGGGGGTGTGGGGAAAATAGCGCCATGATCTTGCACCTTGCCCGTCTCATCCACGACGGCCACTTTAACCCCGGTGCGCAACCCAGGATCCAGGCCAATCGTCGCTTTAGCGCCTGCAGGCGCGGCTAACAGTAAATCTTTGAGGTTGCGGGCGAAGACTTTTATGGCGTCCTCTTCAGCCCGCTCACGCAATTGGGTTAATAAATCGGTTTCCATGTGCGGATGGATTTTAATGCGATAGCACCAGCGCACGACTTCTTGCAGCCATTTATCCGCCTTTCGTCCCTGATCCTGGATGCCGTGGTGGCGGGCGATCATGCTTTCGCAAGGGTGTGCAAGCCCCGGCGCTGGCTCCTCTTTGAGGGTGAGCTGTACCTGCAAAATGCCTTCATTTCGCCCCCGGAAAAACGCCAGCGCCCGGTGGCTGGGTAGGGTTTTAAGGCTTTCCTGATACTCGAAATAATCACGGAATTTTTCGCCTTCGCTTTCTTTACCGGGGGCGACTTTAACCGTGATATGGCCTTCTTGCTGGAAGAATTGCCGCGTTTTATCCAGCAGCAGGGCGTCTTCACTAAATTGCTCCATCAAAATGTGTTTAGCGCCTTCGAGTGCCTCTTTTGTGGTTGTAATCGCCTGCTCGGCATTCATAAATTGCAGGGCAAAGGTCTCCGGATCCGTATCCGGGTTTTGCCATAAGCCCTCGGCGAGAGGCCCAAGTCCCGCCTCGCGGGCAATTTGCGCTTTGGTGCGGCGCTTGGGTTTAAAGGGTAAATACAGATCTTCCAGCAACGTTTTGGTGTCGGCGGCCTGAATGGCAGCCTCAAGGCTGGGCGTGAGTTTATCTTGCTCGCGGATCGATTTTAAAATGGCACCTCGCCTGTCTTCCAATTCGCGCAAATAGCCTAGGCGCTCTTCCAGTTGGCGCAACTGGCCATCGTCCAGCCCACCTGTGACCTCTTTGCGGTAACGCGCAATAAACGGCACTGTCGCGCCCTGATCCAGCAGGCCCACGGCCGCCTCGATTTGAGTTGAACGCGCGCCGATTTCCTGGGCGATTTTTGCAATTAAGAGCTGACTCATGGGACTATTCCACAACAAAAAAGATAGGATGCACTCGGTGCTGGCGCATTATGCGCAAAAGCGCTGATCTCACTCAACCCAATGATGCCCGCGCTTGCGTCTTCACAGCCGAAGAAAGTAAGGTTGTGCTTTTTTGCCGTTCGCGGCTGACCCTGCCAATAAGAGTCCATAACAAGAGGGTGTTTATGATTATTCACGAGCTGGTGCTACATGCGCCTATGAGTGGCCCTATAGTGCCGCTCGCCGAGGTGCCGGATGCCGCCTTCGCCTCCGGCGTTTTAGGGGATGGTATCGCCATAGACCCAACCGACAATTGCCTCTGTGCGCCCTGTGATGGCGAGGTGGTGACGGTTCACCGTGCCGGTCACGCCCTGACGCTCAAAACCCGCAGCGGCCTGGATGTTTTGCTGCATATCGGCATTGATACCGTCACGCTGCAAGGCCGGGGATTTTTACCGCAAGTGGAGCCGGGGCAGCAGGTGGTACTGGGGCAGCCCTTGATTCGCATCGACCTCGATTTTGTGGCCTGTCGCGCTAAAAGTCTGCTCACACTCATGCTCTTGCCCGATTCCACCGATTTGTCAGCGGCGGATAAAGCCAGCGGCCTGGCCGAGGCCGGTAAAACGCCCGTGTTGACGCTGGTAACCAAGGTGCCCGTGCAGGAGGGCGTTGCCGGTGAACGCCTGTGGAGCGCGCCCATCCGCCTGCTAAATCCCCAAGGGTTGCACGCGCGCCCCAGCGCAGCCTTGGCCTCAGCGGCCAAAGCGTTTACAGCGGATATTCAGCTGCAAAAATGTGGGCCAGACAGCTTGGTTGAGCCGCCCCAGCGCACGACAACCGCGAATGCCGCCGTCGCCCATACCACCGGCGCCCATACCAAAGTGGCCAATGCCAAAAGCGTCGTGGCACTTATGGGGCAAGAACTGGTGCGCGGCGACTGGGTGCGTCTTGGCGCCAGTGGACCAGATGCCGCGCTTGCCCTCGAAAGCTTGGCGGCCTTGTTGGCGGCGGGCTTAGGTGAAACCTGTGAACCCTGGCTGGACTCAGACAGTGACGCTGAGACAGAGCCCCTGCCCGATCGATGGCAAGGTGTGACGGCCTCGCCGGGGGTGGCGCTGGGCCAGTTGTGGCAGTTGCCACGCAAAACCTGGCAGGTGCCCCGCCGGGGACAGGGGCTAGCAATCGAGCGAACAACTCTGAAACAAGCACTGGAGTCTTGCTCCAAGACACTCGCGACTCTGGCCACGAGTGCTGCGACGGCTGACCAAGCCGCTATTTTTGAAGCCCATCAGTTATTGGCTACAGACCCAGCGCTTTGGGACGCGGCCGATGCGTATCTCAGCCAGGGCGACAGTGCGGCCTATGCGTGGCAGCAAGCCTGTTCCGGCGTGGCGGATGGCTTCGCGCGGTCGGGAACGAATCTTCTGCGCGAGCGCGCAACCGATGTGCGAGATCTTGGCAACCGCGTCTTGGCGATTTTATTGGGTGATACAACCGAGCCTGTCGTCATGCCAAGCGGTGTGATTTTGATTGCCGATGAACTCACCCCCTCTGATACGGCGCGCCTTGATCCCACTCAGGTCAAGGGCTTGGTGACGGTAACGGGTGGCGCGAGCTCTCACGTAGCGATCATCGCCCGCGCGATGAAATTGCCCGCTATTGCAGGTGTCCCGTCAGCGCTCTTATCGGTTTCGAATGGTACCGAGGCGCTTTTACACGCCGATAAAGGCTGGTTGCAGCTGGCACCGAGTGAGGCTCAAAAAAGTGCGGCCGACCGCGAGGTGTTAGTCAATGCTGAGCGCGACGAAGCCGCACAGGCTGAAGCCCAGCAGCGCGCAGTCATGCAGTGTGGTACAGCCATCGAGGTGGTGGGCAACCTCGCCACGCTCGCGGATTGTCGCGCTATTCCCGCCTCTGGCGCTGAAGGTATTGGTCTTGTTCGCTCCGAATTTTTGTTTTTAGAGCGGTCGAATGCGCCGACCGAAGCCGAGCAATGCGAGGCCTACCTCACCATGGCCGCCGCGTTTAACCCTGCGCAAAAAGTCATCATTCGCACTCTGGATGTCGGTGGCGATAAGCCGCTGGCGTACCTGGCTATGCCGCAGGAAGACAACCCGTTTTTGGGCGTGCGGGGCCTCCGGCTGAGCCTGCGCCACCCGGCACTCTTTCGCACCCAATTGCGGGCATTGATTCGCGCCGCAGCCGAGAGTCGCCAAGCCGGTACTGGCGATATTCAGATTATGTTGCCGATGGTGACTCAGCTGTCTGAGCTTGCCGAGACCCGGCGCCTGCTCGTGGGCGAAGCGCAGCAATTGGGCTTGCCTGTGCCGCCCCTTGGCATCATGGTTGAAGTGCCATCGGTGGTCATGCAGGCTGAGGCCTTTGCTCGTCAGGTCGATTTTTTTTCGATTGGCACCAACGATTTGACGCAATACACGCTCGCCATGGACCGGGGGCACCCGGAGCTCGCGGCCGAGGCCAATCCCTTGCACCCGGCACTTCTGGCCATGATTCGGCGCTGCTGTGACGCAGCCGCCACAACGGGAATTTGGGTGGGTGTCTGTGGTGGGCTCGCGAGCGATGAGTTGGCCGCGCCTCTGTTGGTGGGGTTGGGTGTGCGTGAATTGAGCGGCAGTCTGCCGAGCTTGCCGCGCATTAAAGCGGCTTTGCGCGCTGTTGCCTTGCCCGCTTGCGAGCAATTGGCGCTGCAAGCGCTGGCGGTGGATTCCCCTGGCGAAGTTGCCCAGCTATTAGCCGATTTTGCCAAGCAGCGGCTCTAAGCGGCTGTTGGCGTGGTTGTTAAACGCGTTTGCCGTGAAGCGGCAGCGCATTGATTGAATTGACGAAGAGGATATGCCATGAAAGCCTTGGATAAAGGGTTTGGCTTGTTACAACAATTTGGCAAGGCCATCATGTTGCCGGTGGCAGTTTTGCCGGCAGCCGGTATTTTGCTGGCCGTTGGGTTTAATGATTTTGCGTTTATTCCCGCCGTAGTCTCATCGTTGATGAAAGAGGCAGGCGGCGCAATTTTTGGCAATTTGCCGATTTTATTTGCCGTGGCCATCGCTTTAGGGATGAGTAAAAACGACGGTGTTGCCGGCTTCACAGCCTGTGTTTTTTATGCCGTGATGCTCGCGGCACTCGGTGTTGCCGCGACGGCACAAGGGCATGAAACCGAAAAGATTCTCGGCATTAACTCCATCAATACCGGCATTTTTGGCGGTATTCTCTCTGGTGCTTTGGCGGCTTTTTTATTTAATCGCTACCATCGGGTGTCTTTGCCGGTGTGGTTAGGGTTTTTTGCCGGTAAACGCCTGGTGCCGATTCTGGCGTCGTTTTGGGCGCTGGTGGTCGGCTGTATCATGAGTGTGGTTTGGCCGCCTATTGGCGGGGGAATTAACAGCTTTTCGCACTGGGCATCCGAGGGCAACCCGCTGTTAGCGTTCGGGATTTACGGGTTTGTGGAGCGCTTGCTGATTCCCTTTGGTTTGCACCACATCTGGAACGCCCCATTTTTTTACGAAGTGGGGACCTATGTTGACCCGGAAACCGGGCAAGCTATTCGCGGGGAAATACAACGGTATTTGGCTGGCGATGCCTCCGCGGGCAATTTGGCCGGTGGCTTTTTATTCAAAATGTGGGGCCTGCCAGCGGCCGCTATCGCGATATGGCACAGCGCCCGGCCTGAAAACCGCACCCGCGTCGGCGGCTTGATGATTGCCGCTGCGGCGACGTCCTTTATTACTGGCATTACAGAGCCCATCGAGCTGGCGTTTTTGCTGGTGGCCCCGGTGTTGTATCTCATCCACGCGGTGCTGGCGTCAGCGGCCTTTGTGGTCTGTATTGAGCTTGGGATTAAACACAGCACCACCTTCTCGCACGGCTTATTTGATTATGTCTTTTTGTTTGGTCAATCGCACAATGGCTTGTGGTTGTTGGTGGTAGGGCCTCTCTGGGCGCTGTTGTACTACGCTGTTTTTCGGGCAGCCATTGGCTTTTTTGATCTGAAAACGCCTGGTCGCGAAATCGACAGCCCCGAGCAAGCCGCTAGCGAAACCCAAGACAGCATAGGCCGTGAGCTGATAGAGGCGTTTGGTGGGCGTCACAATATTACCGCGCTCGACGCCTGCATCACCCGTTTGCGGGTTTCGGTGGTGGATATTGCCAAGGTGGATCAGTCAGCGCTTAAGCGCTTAGGCGCCACAGCCGTGGTAACAGTGGGCAATAATGCACAGGCTATATTCGGCCCGGCGTCTGAAAACCTCAAAACCGATATGGAAGCCTATCTCGACGGCGTGACGGCGGCCCCCCAAGCGCCTTGGGTAGCTGAATCGAGCGCAACATCCGCCGCCAAGGACCCGGCACTGAACGCGCAAGCGCAGGTGTTGTTAAAAGCGGTGGGAGGCGCCTCAAACATTCTGGCTTTGGATGTCTTTGCGTTGACGCGTTTGCGCATTGAGGTCGCGCCCGGTGCCCAACTCGATCAATCCTTGCTCGCGAAAGCGGGCGTGGCGGCCTCGGTGGAGGTGATGCCGGGCGTCTGGCACTTGATAGTGGGGCCAGGAGCCGAGAAGCTGGCAGTTTATCTGCGCTGAGCGGTTCTCGGTTTGCGGCATCTGTCACGATTTTGCACACAGGTGGTTTTGGGTGCCAAACGGCGTAAAGTAGTTCACAGCCAGTTTTCGTGCAGGCTTCTAAGATAGGCGGTGTAAAACCCGTAAAGGGCTAGTCGCCCAGCCATTTTAGAGGACGCCATTATGCGCACACTTGCGCCCATTGCTCTCGTATCGGCTTTGCTTGTTGCATGTACGGGGGAGCCAAACGGCTCCTCCAGTTCTGCGGCCAGCAAGTCAAGCGTGGGGAATCCCCCATCATCATCCAGTGTCAGGTCTATCGCCTCCAGCAGCCTGCCGCGTTCGAGTTCAAGCTTGGCGCCTGTTACGTCGAGTAGCAAGCCACTGTCGTCCAGCAGCCTAGTGAGCTCCAGTAGCAAAAGCAGTGTGGCGATCAGCTCGTCGTCTGCCGCCACCGGTTTAAAATATTCCGATTTTGTCGGTGACCCGTTGAAAGGTGCGCAGCGCTACGGTGCAGTGATTTATGGGCCTTTCGCCTGCCAAACCTGTCATGGCCTGGATGCCAATGGCGACGGCAAAACCGAATCGACCACCCCGATAGTTCCCGGCAAGTTCACCGCTCAGGCACTGTTTGAAGAAGTCTTAGCCATGCCGACTGACGCTGTGAAGGCAATATCGCCGACACGCTGTGACGGGCAGTGTGCCGCAGACATTACCGCCTACTTGCGCACCTTGATTGTCGAGGAAAACGTCCAGTGCGATAGCAGCAAGCCTATCGGTTACAGCCCGCGTGCCCTGCGTTTGCTGACAGTGGATGAGTACCAAAATACCCTAGAGGATGTTTTGGGGCTGTCGGCTGACTACACGGGCAAAGTGGTTGCTGACGCCCGCAAAGGCGGCTTTCCCAACAACAACACCGCTAACGTTGATGAGTCGCGTGCCAATAAATTTTGGGCTGCATCGGAAGAGTTAGCTAAATGGGCCGTGGAAAACAACAAGCCTTTTGCGTGCGGTGCTAATGAATCCTGCTCGGATCGTTTTATCGATGAATTTTTGTATCGCCTCTTCCGCCGCCCGGTAAACAACTTAGAGCGCACCCAATTTGAAGCGCTGTTTAACAACTACCCCGGCAAAGAAGGCATGGAGGCCGCTTTAGTTGCTGCCTTGAATGCTCCGCAGTTTTTATACCGCTCGGAGTTGGGGCGTAAGGTGTCAGATGTGTTGGCGGGCACCGGCATTACGCCAGAATACCGCCCTGCAAACCCGATTGTGGTTTTCAAAGGTGCTGACTGGGGCGGCGGTGGTATTCAAGCCGATGGCAGTAAAAAAGTGGATCTCTACGGCAATGCTGGCACCACCTTGAAGGCCTACACCTTCACGGGTAATGATGGCGTTAAGATCCGCGCACGAGGCACTTTGGGTGACGGCGTTTACCCCACCATGCAGATAAAAATTGACAACAAAATCATCGAT
>JACCDR010236636.1_pt1 | contig 36339 bp, 68 predicted proteins | sample 7446431 | NCBI WGS metagenome assembly JACCDR01 (sample SAMN15323443, study PRJNA562643) | freshwater metagenome | isolation source: river surface water | place: USA:Blue River Watershed | collected 2017-08-17 | reverse complement strand
CACCCCCGCCCCCTCCTCCTGGCCCTTCCCCCGCTACGTCGTGAAGCGTGGCGTCCCGGTGATGGTCCACCAGCGCAAGCCGAAGCCCGATCTGTCCAAAGCCGAACCGGCACCGTTTTAGGGAGAACGAGATGAGCGAACTTCTTTCGGAATCTTGGCAGCAGCACATCGCAAGTTCAGTGGCGCATTTTGCCGAAATGTCTTACGCATCCATCAACGCGGCGGCATCGCGCTACGACACCCCAAGCGCGGTGTATCGGCCTCAATTGATTTTGGATGGCAACCAATGGTGCGCACTGTACGGCAACAACTTGCAAGACGGTGTTGCAGGGTTTGGCGACAGCCCCGGAGCCGCTATGTATGACTTTGATCGGCAGTGGGAGAAACGTTTGCAAAAGGTGCCCGCATGACTCTCTACACCGACAACCCCGTCCGCGATGCCGAAGCGTATTACGACCGCCTCACCCGCCACGAAGACGCATGCGACGCCCGCGCGGCTTACATCCTCGCCACGCCTGCCGAATTGCAATACGTGGTCGAGACACAAGAGCCGGATATGTGGCAGTACCTCGTCGACATCATTGACAGCGTTAGGCGTTGCGAACTGCGCCACCCGTACGCAGAGGCAAGGCTGCTGCAAGCGGCGACGGGACTTAGGGACATGCTGAGTGCGTGTGCGGACCATGAAGTGGAAACGTATCCGCCGGAGGACGTATGAGCGAGACGAAATGGGTTGCTGGTCCGTGGGAAACAGACCGAAACAACGTGCACGCCGGACAAATAGCCACCATTCACCATTGCGAAGGTAATGAATGGGTGGAGGTGTGGTCGCCCCTTGCCTCCTGGGCAACAGAGGCGCAGATGGAGGCATCTGCCCGCCTTATCGCAGCGGCCCCGGAGTTGTATGAGGCACTAAAAGCGTTGGCCGATGAGTATGAGCCCAACATGAAAGCGTTTGCGTTTAACGCGCCACGAAAAGCCATGTGGGCCGCAGCTATGGCAGCACTCGCCAAAGCAAGGGGGGAATGATGAACGACATCGACATTGTTAGGCGCGTTGTTGGTGAGTTTGTCGGCAGTCTGATCGACGAAGACTTAGAAGCGTTTGAACGTTGCGTCATGAACGGCACAGCGCGCCGACGTTACGAAGGCGCGGCGGGCTTCTTGGGTCTCGCGTCCGTTGCGCTAACCGATCAAGCGCCGGAGGAGGAATGATGGCCTACCACCTACACCGCCTCCGCTGTTTCTTGGCCCTCATCGCCGCCACGTGGGCAGAGGCAGGCGCGCAAAGCAAGTGTCTGGACTGCCGTTACGAGCGGGATATCGCGCGGAAGCGTTGGGAGCGCCAGCGGGAGCTAGGGCGACAGCTTGTGGAGATGCGGAAGGTAAGGGGGATGTGATGACAAACGCGAGTGATACGCCGAGAGTGGATGCAGCAAGTTTTAAAGTTATTGGCCCGGTGCCAGAGCGGGCGGTATCTGTTCCTGCTGAGATGGCCCGCGAACTAGAACGCGAACTAGCCGCGAAGAGTACGGAGGTGGAGAGGTTGCGGGAGGCTTTGCGCAATCTCTTGGTCATGCTTCCAAGCGTGGCATGCGACGGAGAAGATAAGGAGCGCATCCCGGCCGGGTTCTGTTACGTGAGATGGCAAGACATCCGAGAAGCTCATGAAGCACTGGAGGCGAAATGAAAACTTGGAACAACGAACCGCACAACCTCGTCGAGCGTCGCGTGATGCGGTGGGCAACGGTGGCCGCGCTGCTGATGGTGGGCGCGCATGTGATCGTGTGGGCGGTTAGGAAGGCGATGGAGGGGTGATGGGCGACGACGACGAAGTTACACGACTGCGCGCACAACTTGCCGTGTCACAAGCGGCGACGGCAGCGGCAATTAGTGAGGCAGCACGGCAAGCGTTATCAAGCGCGGATTTTGATGCACTGATGGAGGAGCGAACAAAGCTGCGTGCCGCCCTGAACGACTGCGCCATCGGCTTTACGGAGATTCGCACGGCTAACGCGTGCGGCATGACTGGAGACATAGAAGACTTCTGCCAGTTATACCGTGGCTACGCATTGGATGCGCTAGGCCAATGAGCGCGGACTGGTGGCAGGCAGCGCAGTGGGATGAATTGCGGTGGGTGGAAGAGTGCAACGAACTGGCGAACGAGGCGATGACAAATGAAGACTTCAGCAGAGACGGACAAGATAGATGCAGCGTTGGCGAAGGCGCAGGCGGAGATGACGAACCCTACGCAGGACGCGAAAAACGATCACTTCCGGAACAAGTACGCCACCTTGGCGAGTGTGCGTAACGCAGTCATCCCGGTCCTGGCGAAGCACGGCATCTCCTGCACGCAAGAACTGGTGTCGGGCGTCAACCAAGTGGGGTGTGCTACACGCCTTGCGCATGCAGGCCAGTGGATCGAATTCGAGCCGCTGATGCTGCCAGCCAAGAACGACGCACAAGGCTATGGCAGCGCATGCACCTACGCGCGCCGCTACAGCCTGCAAGCGGTCGCAGGCGTGTTTGGTGATGCTGACGATGACGGCAACGCAGCAGCGCAGCCAGAGAAGAAGAGTAAGCCCGTGCTGGCGAAGGCGACGGAGAACCCTGTTACGCCGACCGCAGGGGCAGACGAGCGCGTTAGCGACGACCGCAAGCCGATCCTTGGCGAGTATATCGACGGGTTTAACGCTGCGATGGCGAACGGTGACCAGTTGCAAGCCGCAGAACTCGCCGAGGAACTGACGGACGCGGATGAGAAAACCTACGTTTGGTCGTTCCTCGACAGCAAGACGAGAAGTTTTATCAAGGCATCTATCGCTGCCGCTAACCCCGCGAAAAAGGAAGCTGCGTAATGGCTTACGAGCACAGAGAAGGGCAAGGGTCGCTGTTTAAGAACAGCAAGAAGGAAGAGGGCAGCAAACAGCCCGACTATCGCGGCGATGCGATGGTCAACGGCACGCTGATGGAAGTAGCCGCGTGGATCAAGGAAGGCAACGGAGGCAAGTTCTTTTCGTTGAGCATCAAACCGAAGGAGGCACGGGAAGAGAAGCCCGCGGCCGCGAAGACGGGGAGCAAGTTTGATGTGCTAGACGATTCGCTGCCATTTTGACTATGGCCGACTACGACGATCCGGAAATGGCGGCGGTTGCCTCCATGATTGAGGAAGCCGAAAAGAACGGGCTTCTAGTGGAGGTAATTCTTAGTTTCGCGCATTCGGTAGCAGCGGGTGGAAACATTGAAGATGCGGCGGCCTGCGCACTGTACGAGTGGGACATTTAACAGGAGCAGCAGATGAGCGACACGCCGAGGACAGATGTAGAGGAAGCCAAGAAACTTGGCGGCTGGAGCTTCGCCCGCACCCTAGAACGCGAACTAGCCGCCGTGACGCGCGAGCGGGACGATGCATACGCCAATGTGGAGGACGCGGATAGGGAACTGAAAGCCCTCCGCGCCGAGGTCGAGCGCCTGACCGAATGCCTTAAGCACGCGAACTTTCAGGCCGAGGAATTCGAACGGAAGTGGTATCTGCGCTTGGATGAAGTCGAGCGGTTGCGGGAGGCCGCGCAAGAGTTCATCCGAGACTACATCGATGGCGACATGGGCGACATTAAGTCTTACGTGAAGACCTTTCGTGCCGCCCTACAGGAGCCGACGCCATGCCGTCTAGGCTGCACGACGGAGTGCCAAGCGCGGGAGCACGGCTGCGCCTCCGATTGCCCCGCGCTGCCGTGGCAACCGAAACAGGAGCCGACGCCATGAGCGTGACGATTGAGGATGTGATGGCAACGGTCGTGAACTACCGCATCGCCGTTTTCCAAGGCGACGACACGATGACGGAATCTGCCCTGCGCACTGTGCGCAATGCCGTGAAAGCCCTCGTCGCTCAGGCGCGGGACGAGGAAGCGGAGGCGTGTGCGAAGTTGTGCGACCACATCGGCAACAAACCGACGGAGGCATACCTAGACCCGTTCGATTGTGCGACAGCCATCCGCGCACGGATCGCGGGGAGGACGGCATGACGGAACGCGAGCACGCATGGCTTGAAGCGAGCACCGTCGCAGCGACTGACGCATATTTCAAAGCTCGGCCGCACATCGATTCTCTGGCGAACCGGATGATTTTCGAAGCCGGATTCATGCGCGGGGCATCGCAGTTGCCAAGGATGCCGGACTTCACTGGTCCGGCTATCGCACAGGACGGAGGGGCGCGGACGTGACCGACGACCAGCAGTTAACGCTATGGGTGGGTGCGTGCCGCTATTACATGGGCCGACGTACATACGCCGTGTCGGACTTCTGCGAGATGCTCCGGCATCAATGGGCATCGCTTCCGGAGCAGACGCGGAAGATTATTCGCCGCGATCTGGAAGAGGCATTTCACATTGATGACGACTTCCGCCGCCAGAAGACTGAGGCGCGCTATCTCGGCGCGGACTGTGACCGGGCAGCGTGGGAGAAGGTGCGGAAGTTGTGGGCGGAATGATGACCCCTCCCGTCCTCCTGCCTGCTGAACTGGAAGCACTGACAGAGCGTGTGCGCCCGTCTGCCCAAGCGCGGGAATTGGACCGGATGGGCATCCGATACACTCGCCGGTCTAGTGGCACTCTGGTGGTCTTTCGGGAGGACTGTAAACATGGAGAAGAAGGGGCGCGATCTCCCTCCGTACGTACACCCAAAGAACGGCGCGTATTACTACGTGAGGCGCAACAAGTGGGAGTTTCTGTCGAGAGACAAGGAAACGGCGCTCAGGTTGTACCGTTCCAAGGTGGCCGCACCCGAAACTCGCGGCATGCCTCGATTGATTGACGAAGTGTTAACCATGCACCCGGCCAAGGCACAGAACACCCGCGCGCAGTATCAGCAGGTTGCCAAGACGCTGAAGGAAGCGTTTGCGGAATTTGAACCGCACGAAGTCAGGCCGCGCGATATCAAGGTGCTGATGCGGTCCATGAAGGACACGCCGAACATGGCAAACCGCGCGCTATCGGTGCTGCGCGTCGTCTTCAAATACGCCGTGGACGTGCTGGAGATTCTGGAAACGAATCCAGCAAAACAGGTAGACCGCTATAAGGAAGCGTCACGGAAACGCCTGCTGTCCCCGGACGAGTATTGGAAGATTCACGCTCACGCTAATCCGCGCCTGCAAATCATTATGGAGATTTGCTACCTGACAGGGCAGCGGATAGGCGACGTGCTCTCCATCCGTCGCAACCAGATTCGAGACGGTGCTATCGAGTTTGTGCAGCAGAAGACCGGGAAGGCGATTTTGGTGAGTGCGCCCGGACTGGCAGACGCTATCGAACGCGCCAAGGCGATACACGGGCAGGTTGCCGCGTTGACCTTGTTCCGCAGCCGCGAGACAGGCAATCCGCCGACGTACAACGCCATCCACAAGCAGTGGACAGCCGCCAGAATCGCCGCAGGGGTCAAGGATGCCAATCTGCACGACATCCGCGCCATGAGCCTTACAGCCGCCGATGCAGAGGGATTGAACGCCACCGCACTAGCTGGACACACGACGCAGGCGATGACGGCCCGTTACCTACGCAGCAAGGGAGCGAAGGCAGCGCAGGGGCCGAAGATGGTCGAGAAGGCGTCTAAGTAAGTGTCTAAGCGCGTCGTTTTTGCCGTAGACGGCAGTGAACGGAATCAGGTGGTTACGTTGTCCCGCAGATATTGGTTCAGTACCGGGCAGATTCCGCCCTAACGCTCTGACGAATCTACGGAAACCGGCTGTCTCTGTCTAAGAGTTACGGACGGTTGTTTAGACATCCCGCGAGCAGTGCGGGGATAGCGATAGACGGAGGTGTGATGAGTTTGGACGTGTACTTGATGGCGATGAGCCGTGTTTCGATCTTCGACGCAAACATCACGCACAACCTGAACACGATGGCTAAGGAAGCGGGCATTTACATGCACTTGTGGCGCCCGGATGAAATCGGCATCAAGACTGCGGCGGAATTGATTGAACCGCTGACCGATGGCCTTGCGTTGCTGGAGGCAGAGCCGGAGAGGTTCCGTGCATTCAACTCGCCGAACGGATGGGGCATGTACGAACATTTCGTTCCGTTCGTCCGCGATTACTTGGAGGCTTGCAAGGGTAACCCGGAAGCGGAAGTGGAGGTGTCGCGATGAGCGCCGACCTTAACGAACTAGAACGCCTGCTGCGCGAGGCGACGGCGGGGCCGTGGAAACAGCGCGAAACGCTAGTGTTGCTTGGCGGGGCTGGCGGGTTTGATCTGCGCAACTGCCCGCGCGCCGCAGCCAACGCCGCCCTAATCGCAGCCCTGCGCAATCACGCCGAGGAACTGATCCGGGATGCGCGGCGGTATCGGTCAGTACGACGGGGCCAGCACTGGAGCGTGATTAACGGGATCGGAGACACGCTGCGAGCGGAGACGCTCGACGCTGCTGTAGACGCCATCGCCCAGGAGCAGCCATGACAGCACTGAGATACGAATGGACGCCAGCGAGTGAGCCGGAAAATGCGACGCTATGCCGCTGCGGAAAGCCTGCCTCTCCGGAGGCGCACCCCTGCCCATACGCTGAAGAGATTGGACGGGTGGAAGATCCAGATTACTGCAACTGTTGCGATGAATGCCGGGGCCAGTGCGCGATGGACATATAAGCCCCACCTACCGCAACCCCGCACACTGCCTAAACTCGCAGGAGGAAGGATGAACATTTATGCATTCCCGCTCCCCGGCGATCCCGTCATCCGCCCGGAGACTCGCGACGAGATGATAGAGAGGATGGCGGCGGAAGCGTTGCAGTGGGTGCGCAGGAGATGCTCGGAGATTGCTGCGGAGTATGAGCCGCCAGAGGCTTTGGAGAGTTATTCCGTTTTGTTAGGAAACCAGTTTTCTGACGCGCAATTGCGCGCAAGCAATGCTCAGCGAAACGCTATGTTAGGTATGGCCGCATCTGGCAACCCGTACAACTTTGGCGGGCAACTAGCGCAACGCGGCGCACTGTCGCAATTCGGCTTGGCACAGTTGTAAAACCTGTTCCAGCCTCTCCCCCGTCTCTAAGGCGTCGATGACGGCCGGGAGTATGTCTCTATTACCCTCCCCGCCAACGGCTTCCATCCCGTCCCGCTGATCGGGGCCAACGCTTCCGGAGACGGGACAAACTGTGGGCACTCGACCGGCACTGGTTGCCTTGAGGCGCAGCCAGTCAGACCGAGACTGATCCCTAGCAGCAATCCAAGACTGCACATATGCGGCTTGAGCACTAGCAACCTCCGTTTCAAGTTCCCGATAGCGTTTGTCCGTAGCAATTGCTACAGCCTCCACCTTGGCCCGCTCCACTTCCGCACGGTGTGCAGCTTGCGTGTAGCCGATGCCGTAGCATGCTGCGAGGGAGGCGGCTAGAGCGCCAGCCGTGGCGAGTGAGAGCCAGAGGCGGGGAATCACTTAACCGGGTCCGTCGTCATCTCTCGCAATGCCGCCACGGCCACGCCTACACCCACCAGAAGCCACGGATAGACGGAGGCAGGGACAACCTCCCGCAGTTCCGGGACAAGCGCCTGTAGAGCGCCAGAGGCGGCTACGATGGCAGCGAACCACATTGTTTTGCTGTTGCGTCGTCTCTTCATGCCGTCACCCATTGGTAAGCCCATCCCTTGCGCTTGAGGTATTCGCTTACCTCCTGCGCACTCTTTCCGCGCATCCACTTCAGGATTGGCGCAACTTCGGCTGTGCACTGCCATGCGTCGTTAACGCGCTGCCACACTGCGCCCGCGTAGAAGTGGGGCGCGTCTACTACCAGTAGGCGTGTCATGGGTTCGTGATCTCTATCCAGCAATTCCCCGCCCCTGCTTCCTTGACCCTGCGCGTCATCTCCTGCACGACGGCATCGCAGTTCCATACGCGACCTTTTAGATCGCGCTTCGCGCCGATGATTTGGCACCCATCCGTGTCGTCTACATCGTTCCCGCCGTGCATCAGGATGTACGTAAAGTCCGGCACGTTCTGCATCAGGGGCAGCAGGCGACCGAATCTCGGGGACTGCCAAGCGATAACCGGGTAACGACCGGAGGGGATAGCAGTCTTCCCGGGAATCTTCATCCGCCGCTGCCAGAAGTAACCGCGCTCGCCGATCTCTTCGCGTACGGGGTCTTCGAGAGAGAAGCAGAACGGCACGCCGTCAATGCTGACTTGGCCGAGGGTGTAGTCGGTGGTGAGAACGTCGCGACGCAGGGTGATAATCATCGATCCCTCTGCCTCCACAGCAGTTCCACAGTCCGCGCTTCCTCTTCCCTGCGTGCCGACTCTGCATCCGTCTGCGACGGCCCTAGCGCCTGCTCTTGGCAGACGTGGACGAGTTCATGCACCCACACCCCAGGGTCCGACGTACGCACCCGTACGAGGCTTCCAGACTGCCTAGCGGGGCGGTCTAGCGTGTGGTCGTAGGCGATGGAGAATTGCGGATGGCAACCAAGCGCGGCGAGGAACAAGAGCAAGTCAGTCATACGGGGATAACCTCTCCACGGAATTGGATGTGTTCCTCGTCGTGCTTCATCACCACTTCCGGCCACATCAGTTTCCCATTCCGGAACGTAAGCACGACAAAGCCGCTGCGCCAATTGGTTGCGCCTGCCTCTAGATAGTCCACGAATTGCGGGCCATCGCAATCGGCAAGCGTTCCGCAATCCACGCCGTATCGGGACTCGCGATAGTCAGTAAACGGCGTGACCTTCAGGCTATGCAAATGCCCGGTGACAACGGTCTTCCCTGCGTTCACCGTGTTGTTGTGTGTCGCGTGCGTACCGCCTCGCATGCGATGCTTAATCACAACATCGTCGTTAACGTCAATGCGCCAGCAGGTCGCCCAATCCGGGAAATGGTCTTTCAGATGCACGCCATTTACCTGCGCATACTCCGGGGCCACCGAGGCTAGGCGCGATTCGAATCGGGCATCGTGGTTGCCAAGGGGCCACAACTTGCGAGCAGTGGGTGCGGCTTCGTGAATCTCGATCAACCGAGCATCCACCGCTTTTAGCTCGTCGATCACCGTGGGCCGCTTCTCCCACCCGATAGGCGCATGCCGGGAGATGCGAGCGCCGTCGAACACATCGCCATTGAGCACGACAACGCTAGGCTTGAGGGATCGACAAGCCCACAGGAAGCCACGGAATGCGGTGGTGCGTATCTCGGGCCAGAAATGGGCATCACTGCCAACAAGGACAACGCCGTTTTCAATCTGAAGGTCGAGCACGCCTTGCTTGTGCTTTAGCTTGTTGTTCTGCGGGTTCCATGACAACAGGTCCGCCCCACTCTTTTGCAGATTGTTCCGCTTCGTGTACGCCCATCGCTCAGAAATGCCAAGCCGCTTGGCAACGAGAGCAGGGGAACCTAGTTCGCGAAAGCACTTGATGAAATCATCATCCGTGACGCGCTGCTTCATGCGTCTAGCCTCTGCGCAAACTCTCCGCACCATTCGTCTGGAGGGAGAACGGGCCAGTAATAGAAGTTATCTCCGTCGCCATCCGTGCCGATCTTGGGCGGATAGCGACGGCACTCTCCGTAGTCGGGGCGCATGGGCCGACCTTCGGAGGATTCTGAGTTGAAGTGTTTACAGGACAGGCAAGCGTTACGGGTGGCAACCTGCTTGCGTTTTGTCATCCTTGCCCGTCCTTGAGAGCATGCTTTAGCAGCACGTCCAACTTGCTATCCAGCCGCGCGAATCCTTCCCGCACGTCGTCCCTACGCGAGTACGTTTCCGCATGCGCCCGGTCCATGCTTGTAATCCGGTCGTGTAGGTCGGCCACGTCTTCCTTGTGCTGCGTCTCCACCCGCGTGAACTTGTCGCTAATCATCTTGACCCACCATGCCAACGCGCCCCACAACCCGCCGAGCAACGGAATTGCTATGTGCTCGACAGCCCATTTAATCAGCCCGAGTTCTGAGGCTTCCTGCATGGTGCTAGTACCAGCCGCGGACAACGATTCGCCAGTTGGCGTAAGTAATTGCAATCGCGTCGTTGCTTGATACCCGCGCTAGTGAGTAGTTGTTGCCCGCGCTGCTGTTAATGCGCGCATAGATGTTCGTGGCGTCTGCCCATACCGACGTGCTGACGTTGCTGCCGCTGTTAACGAAATTGTGCAGTGGCACCTCGTCATTGATGGCGTAACCGAATTCCGCTGTCTTGCATCTAAGTACGGCTTGCAACAGTTTCGGAATGGCCCCGAGGCTATGCGCAAACGTATAGAGGGTGTTATTGGCGATGCCAAGCTCGCCGGACTCTGCCATGTTGTCGCGGCAAAATACGTTGGTGCTGTTCTGACGTAGTTTGGTCGTCGGCACGTTGACATTGCCGGACGAGTCGATAACGAGGCGGGTCGGGGTGTTATTGGTCCCAAGTTGCAACGCTGCCGCACCAGTCGTGTAGACGTTCATGACGCCCGTTGACGTGCTTAGGAGTGATGCTGTGCCGCCGCCAGCGGTTGAACCAATCACGGCTTGCAACTGTCCCGCGTTGCTTTGAACGTAGGCCGTCGCTGACGCGGTGGCGTCCGCGTTGGTGTTTGTCACGTCAAGCACCCGCTGCCCGATCAGCGATGTTGTTCCTATGGTTGCGTTGCCGCCCACCAAAAGTTGATTTCGCACCCGCTGCGTTACCGGAACAGGCACCGAAGGGTCCGCGCCGGACAGAAGCGCATAATCGACAGCCGCCAGAGACGCGTCCATCGACCCCGAGTCCCACAGCACGGTGACGGTGGTGACGCCTAGCGAGTGACTGGAAGTCTCAATCGTGCCGTAAAGATTGCCGGAGCCAATCGTTGCCCGGACGCGCCGGTTAACCTGATACACCGCCGTTACGTCGCCGTTAACCGTAAACGTGGTGGCGTTGCTGTAGCTGACCGTGTAGGTGGACGTTACCCACTGGCTTGCCCCGGACGCCGCTGCGATGTCGTTTGTCGGGGTAAGATTGTCCCTCGTCCAAATAGGCGAGGTCGGCGGGTCGGTATCGGTAGCAGGGGCTAGGACCAGTTTGTACGTAGCCCCGCCCGCGACGTACAGGCCGGAAGGAACCTCCCCGCGCGAGTTCAGCACGATGGGGTTGCTATTCGGCGTTACGCCGTCCGTCTCTGTGTAGCTGGTGGCCTTCGTCGTAGTGCCAGCCAAGTACACAAACAGCAGCCCGCCTGTTAGTTCGTTGGAGTTGGCATCGAAGAAGGTTTGTTTTTCGGTCAGTAGGGCGAAGACACTCACGGCGGGCAACCCTCAGAAGGAAACGGCATGAATTGGATCAAGCAAGGCGTCGCGTGGATGTGCCTAGCGTTCGCCATCAAATACGGAATGGCGCTCATGCGAGGACACGCCACCGCATTTGATGCGGTCGCGGTCGTGGCATGGATCGCCGTGGGTGTTGTGGTCGGGCTTATCTTGTGGGGTTGGGATAAATGGGTTCGTCCACTCGGTCGCCGCGCCGCGCCGAAGTAACCCCAATCCCAAACAACTGCGCCACGCCAACACGGAAGCGTTGATCGTTCGGCGACAGTTTCTTGAGTTGCTGCAACTGCTTCATGCCGTCCGGGGACGTGATGATTTCGGCAACCTTGGCAGCGTGGTTGCCTAGACGAACCTCGCGCAGCCATTCGCCTAGCTCGCCCTGTAGGAACTTGCCAGGAGCGTCTGCAAGGCCCGCAGCGATGCCGGTAAGGCCCGTGGCCTCCCGGTTCATGTTGCGCAGCGTAGCGCCCTTCTCGACGGTCTCAGAGTTACCCTTGAGCCCGCGCCCGGTGGCTTCCAGCACGTCCAGCAGGTCGGAAAGTGCTTTCTTCTCACCCGGCTCTAGTGCCTCTTGCAGCATCGCCCATTGCTTCGGGTTGCCGCGCAACTTGGCCGCGTACTTGGCTCCCGCCATCGCCGGGTTAGACGTAGCAAACTGCGTGGAAGCGTTTTGCCAGAGGTCTTCGAGGTACGCGCGCTTTACCTGCTGCCATGCTTCCGGGTCTTGCTTCTGGATGAGTTTCTTTGCTTGCGACATGGCAAGCGGGCCAGAGCGTTGCGGGTCGAGCAGCATGCTTGCGGCTGTACGCGCCTTGTCGTCCTTCAGCCCCGCAATAGCGCCGGTCAGCCCCTCGCGGACGGAATCCACCATCGGCGAGGCGTGCGCGTAAATGTCGCGGGCTTGCTTGTAGAGAGAACGCCCCGCTACGTCCTTTGCGCTGATGTCGTCCATCGCGCTGACAAGCTCATTCTTGAGGTTAACAAGCGCGTTCTTTTCCGCGCCTGCCACGCCTTCCCACACGCCCGCGTTGATCTTTCGATCTAGCGCAAGTTTGAGGTAGTGCATGCCCTTGAATGAGGTCTTCGGGTCGCCGAGGTCGATTCCCTCAATCTTGGCAATCCCCATTGCCTTAGCGACAACATCCCGAGGCATGCGTGCCATGATGGCCTCAGCACGCGGGAGCGCAGCCGGGTTCATGCCTACCGTCTTGTCGAATGCCTCCCGGTACAACGGGCCAGCAGCGTTAGCGCGTTGGCGTGCAACATCCTCCATTGCGTCAAACGCCGCGCCCTTGACCCGCTGCCCCATGACTTCGGCGGAATCGTTGGCGGACAATCCGCGCAGGAAACGCCCCATCTCGCTATCTACCTGCCCCGCTTGCCGCTGGTAGAACTTCTCCATTGTGTCGGCAGAGGAGTCGAGACCGGAAAGCACGCGCTGCTGATTGCGCAGGCTTGGCAGGTTGGTCTTCTGCGCAGGCGTCAGGTCCACATTAGCCGCCGCTGCCTTGCGCTCAAGGTCGGCCACTTGCTGAGGGTTGATGCGCGACAAGTCTTTCGCCGCGTACCGCTCTGCCGACTTCATCCACGCGCCACCAAGTCCTTGCGTAGCGGCATCGATAGCGCCGGTCTTCGCCATGTCGGACATGGAAATAGGATCGCGGGCAACGACATTGCCGACCGTCTGCCGCACGCCTTCTCCCAACGCTCCGGCTGCGCCAGTGAGTCCTAGAGACGCCGCAGCACCTACCGGGCCGGTGGCAATCATCGGGGCCGTCAGGATGCCCACAGCCGCCCCGGGCGCGCTTGCTACGGCATCGCCGACGCCGCCAAGCACTTTCTTTGCAGCGCCGCCGAAGGACCACTCTTCGGGCACTTCGTAGACTAGCGAGCCGTCATCGGCTTGGTAAAACACCTTGCCGTCGTTGCCAACGCCGTACCGCTTGAGGGCTTCTTCGGGCGGCAGGTTCGGGAACCGCTTGGCAGCGAAGTACGCGGCCTTAACCTTCGGGTCATCAATAAACCCGCCCGCCAGTGCAGAGCCGTAACCGGCTGCGCGCTTGGGGTCGGACTGGATGAAGACAGAGCCAGCCATGCCGGATTGATCGGCGGGACCGCGCAACAGTTCTTCACTGTAGCGGGTCGGCGCAGGCGCGGAGTCCTTCTCTGCCTTCTTCGGGTTCAGCAAATCGTCGGAGTAGCCCATCAGTCAGACCCGATGCCGAATTCAACGCCAAGCTGCTTAACCACCATCTGCTTAAGCTCCTTCGCGTTGAGGTTGGGGAACTGCTTGCGCACTTGCTGCTCGATCTGTAGCCCGCGCTCGTCCATGATCTTGGGCATGGCAGACAGGGGCACCAAAGGCTCGCCGTTTTGGCCCATCAGCGACAGCCCGTTACGGATGGCGTACAAGGACCGGGCTTCGACAAGTTTCAGTTGCCGCATGGTGTCGTCCAGCTTCGCCTTGAATTGCGTTGGCGAATCACCGTCAAACAGCCCTTGACCCGGGTCAGGCACGCCTTTACGCAACCGCTGCGCTTCTTGCACACCCATGGCCGCGCCGGTCTTCTGCTGAATGTAGGTGTTAACCTCTTCGATTGCGCCGCGCGACCAAGCGGAGAACTCTTGCAAGAAGCGTTGATCGCCCGGGGAAAGATTGCCGCCGCCCTTTTCTTTCAGCGCCGCCCATCCAGCAGACAGGCGCGGAGCAAATTGCAGGTACTCTGGCCGGAATCCTTGCTGAATCTGGTTAAACCGTTGGATGGCAGACGATGCCGCCATCGTCTCTTTCTCAAGATCGCCGCGCGTGGCCTTGCCCGGTTCAATAGCGCCAGGAGGGTAGACGGAAAGATTGGTTGCCCCGGCTTTCGCCCTCGCCTGCCGCGCATCCAGCAACGCTTGATTAGGAATCAACGTCCCGTCTTCACCCATCCAAAACTCTGCGTTCGGGTCTCGCCCCATAGGCATGGCGCTGCCTTCCTGCTCGCCATAGCGGAAACGTTGCACCCCGCCATCGGGACGGGAGCGCAGTTCCACGCCGCGACCGGGCGATACTTCTTCCTCTGTCTTGATCTTGAGATAAGCATCTCGTACGTTTTGCTCGTACGGAGTCCCGGCTAGTTGCGGGTCTCGCATAATCGAGCGCAGAAGAGTGCCGTACGTTGACGACTCCGTGGCCGGGTTAACCATCCCGCGCACGTTCACCGGAGGGGCGGTTAGGTTTGCTGTACCGTCCGCGTTCATTGCAACGCCTGCGCCGCTTTGCTCTTGTGCCGGAGCAGACTGCGCGCCAGGAGCGCCGCTGACCTGTTCCCGTTGCAGCGCCGCAAACCGCGCCCGCTGCGCCTCCATGCGGACGGCCTCTTGCATCTTGTCCGGGTCCTGCCCGAGAAGCGCCGTCTGCATTACTAGCCCTTCGTCGTACTCTCCCGGGATGTTGCTATCGCCGGTCAGGTCGATGTACTGCTGGCGGAAGAACGGGTACTGCGCGGCGCGTTGCTCAGGAGGCAGTGCGATCAATCCCGAGGCAAGTTGCTGACGAATGCCGATCTTCTTGCCCGCGAGGCTAAGCGCGTTGTCCTGCTGGTCGAATTGCATTTTCTGAGACAGCGCCGCGCCTTGTTGCTGTTGCAGGCGTGCGCCGTCTACCAGATTCTTGATGCTCATCGCCTTGCCGTAAGCGCCGAGCATGTCTAGCGGTTGCGAGGGTTGCACCCCAAGCGCAATTCCGGGATTGATCGCCATAGTTAACCCATCCCAAAACCGGACCAAGTGCTAGGCGCGCGAGGCGTTGCAGGTGCTCCGCGCGGCCCCATGATCCGGTCAAGCATAGACATCTGCATGTAGGTATTGCCCGCGTTGCTGATGCCGGACGACAGCGCATTCGCCGCCCCCACCGTCCCCGCTGCCCGTGCCGCTGCACCGCTGGTCAGCAGGTCGGAAATGCTCTGCGCGTTCTGCATGCCCATCTGCCCGCCTGCAACAGACGTTGCCTGACCGGTGCCGGAGAGCCCCGAAAGCGCGCCTTGCTGGAACTGCTTGTTGCTCATGTCCCGTTGGAAGCCTTCGTTAAACTTGGTGCCGCCGTAGTCCGTTCCAAACTGCATCAAGTCGCGGAGAGTCTTGCCGGAGAACAGCACGCCACGGCTCGCCGCACTCTGGTCGATAGCGTTACGACCTTGCTCTAGTCCGAATTGAAAGCCGGGGTCGCTAGACAGTTCCGCGCCCGTGTACCGCTGCATGAGCGCCCCACCGGGTTGCGTCATGTCGCGCAGTTGATAGAGCGCGCCCTGCCCAACTTCGCGCCACGGCTCCATATCCTGCCGCGTCTGCTCGAACTGGTTGTTTTGCAGGTCGGCAGCGTAGCGAGTGGCGTCAGACTGCATGCGCGCCGCGTCCTTGCTGGCCTTGGCGCCCATTGCCCCGCCGACAAGGTTCGCACCCGTTACCGCTGCCATCGTGGCGCTTACCGGGTCGTTACGCTCGCCGTACGCCGCGCCTCCCGTAGGGTCGCCGATGGGATGCTCTGCCGACATGGCCCGAGTTTCCGCCCTGCTCATGTACAGTTTTTCAAACATGCCGAGCCTTCCTTAGTTCGTACCGCATGACTTCACCGTCAGCCGTTTTCGTAAATCCAAGCCGCCGCACAAACGCATCGCCTGCCGGGTTGTTCTTCGCTACCGTGGTGGTGCACTTGCCGTGCTTCTCCAGCAGTTGCCCCACGCTCTCGCGGATCAACTTGCGGGTAATCCACTTGCCAGGAGCGAGAGACGCCGCGTGTATCTCGTCACCGCGCATAAGCACCGCTGCCACCACTTCCGCGCCCGACAAGACCGGGAGAACGTCCCACCCGTCGAAAGCGCGAATGAAGTCTTGCAGGGGCATAGATACGCGGTCACGGCAGGCAAGCCATGCCACGCGGAGAGCTTCGCTTCGCTGGTTCAAGCGCCGATGTAATAGTCAGCAGTGACACGCCAGATAACCGACGTGGTAGCGGGGCACACAATCGTTGTCGCCGTGTTGGCTGTTGACGATTTGAGCGGCTGAACCGGACGAATCTCTTCGGTGTAGATAGTTCCCTGTGCCGCTGCGTCTGCCGGGAACGAGAGCACGCGCGTACCGGGTAGGTTCGTGGTCGTGACGAGAACCGGCGTTGCGCCTGCGGTCAGCAGGGCAGTAGCGAACCGCTGAACGATGATCCGGGTAAAGTAGTGGAATAGACCCGCGCCCGGGGATGTCACCGTTAGCGTTACAGCCGCACCCGCTGCACCTGTCGCGGTCAGCGCAAGCGTAGACGGGTAGGGAATCGAAGTAATCGCGTAATCGGCCATACTGGCGCGAATCGCCGCCACGACAGTGCCGGACGTGTACGCAGATACCCGAGCACGAATTCGACGAAAGCCAGTGACAGAACAGAAGAACACGCCCGCCGCAGTCGTTGAAATCGCTTGCACCTGCGTGGCTTGGTTGATGCCAGTAATCGCGAAATAGTTTGTGCCGTCTACTGTCGCTTCGAAGCTCACCGTCGCGGTAAACGTGCCGCGCAGGTCAAGCACGGCGACGCAGTGCCCGTTAAGGTCTGCAATCGCTTCCGCGTTGAGAATGGACAGGTTTTGAGTTGCGGCGCGGGCATCGGTAACGGTCTGCCCGGTGATGATGTCAAGCGCGCCGGTGTACTCGTTTCCGCGTGCGTCGTAGATAGTCGCCATCAGTTAAAGACCGTGTAGTTAATCCGGCAGCGACCGGAAAATGGGTTCAGACACGTTGCCGTCACGTTGAATTGACCGGCTGCGGGATCTGCAAAAAACGTGATGTCGTCTAGCTCCGGGTCGTTGTCGTCCGTCGCTTGTACGTCGCCCCAATTCACCAGCACGATGGAGGCAACCGTCACGCTCGCGTCTACTACCGTGGCTGTTAGCCGCGTTGCAGCAGCCGCCCCAAAATTCACGTAGGACGTGCCACCCTTCGCGGTTGCCGCCACCGTCACCGGGTTGTTAGCGCCCCCGTCCGTGATCGTGATACCTGCACCAGCGGTCAACACACGCTCGGCAGAGAGCCCGGCATCGGTGGCAAGCGTTACGTACTGCGCGTTAGTCGGAGCCCCGCCGCCAGTGGCAGCAATCGTCACCGGGCCACCTGCACCGCCGTCAGTAATGGAGATGCCCGCACCTGCGGTTAGCACCCGCTCTGCGGTTAGCGTGGCGTCCGTGGATAGCGTGACGTACGTGGCGTTAGTAGGAGCACCACCGCCCCCGCCGCTGTTGTTGACGGCATCGGTAACGCGCCACGCCCACTCATACCAAGGACGCGACCACGGCCCCGCGTTGCTGGCGATGGGCTGTAGCTGCGCCGGGAGTTGGATGCTCACGATGACGCTTCCATGAATGCGCCGATAAACACCGTTTTGACGGGATCAGCGCACGAAAGCTCGAACAACCAGTCTCTAGCACGCCCGAGACGACGGAAGACCGCACGCCGCTGGTAGACGCCTTGCGGACCAAATCCGGACCACAGTTCATTCGACCAGACGTGCCCGCCATCCTTGCTAGTGCGAAGGATTAGTTGCGGGTTGCTGCCCTGCCCGTTTGCCACCCCGACGCCCATCTCCATGTCGATCCACATTTCCGAGACGGACATCGGATCGCCCTGGAAGATGTGCCGACCAGTAATCGAGCGCCGGATGGTCTGCCCGTTGTCGGTGTACACGTCAGGCTCTAGCGTGTAGATATCGCCGGTCGCGTAGTCGCTAACCCGCATCTTTCCGCGATAGGCAACGCCGTACTGTGCGAGATGCCGCCCGAGGTTGCCGGTAGTGAGTTGCGACCATGCCTCCGTGCGACCGTCGTACAACCAAGATTTGTTCGCGGTCGGGAACGAGATTTCCAGCATCGGATGCCCGCCGAGCATGTAGCTGTACATCGTCGCGTCATCGACGGCGGCATAGTTGTTGATGAGGTAATCGATGTCGGGAATGCTGATCGGGCGCACTTGGTAGCCGTCCGCCTGCACGACTTGCACTTGACCGAGACGGTTACGCCCAAGCCATGCGACAGAGGACGCGCCAAACTTGGAGACCGCGCGAGGAGACGCAAGCCCCCATTCCGCTACTGCACCAGGGATGGGCGCGAAGGGCAATGCTGCGTCCGCCGTAGTGCCCCACCATTCGGTCGTCGCACCACCCATGAGCATCAGTTGCCCACCGTTCACAAACAGCGCCACAAGGTTGTCAGGGCTGCTCTCAGCGGTTGCCGTGTTGAGCGTCGGCCACGTTGCCGCGTACAGGTCCGACCACGCAAACGCCCCGCTATCGGGCACGTTCGCCACCATGCGACCGGACAGGAACGCGCAGGACGTAGCGCCCGCAGGGAAGTCAGCATCGACGATGGTTGAGAACGTGGAGGTATCGACGTTCCAGTAATAGCCGTTGACGCCGTCCACGATCAGGATTCGCGTACCGTCGTCGGCCATCGAAACAGCCCCGGAAACGGTCGTGAGAGCCCCTAGGTTCGACGCAACGCCCGCAGAGGTAATGCCGTACAGCGCGCCATAGCTGACCGCGTAGAGGTCGTCAAACGAGGTCGAGGCGTGCATGCCGCGCATCGGACTGGCAGACACGCCGCAGAACAGAGAACATCCAGGCGTCGGGTAGTACGCAACGCGGGACTTATCGCCTTCGAAGGCAATCTCCGCGTACAGGTTGACTCGCTCTTGCGCGGTGACGTTAGGACTCTTCCCCTGCTGGCCGAGGCCGAACAGTTGAATCGGAGCGGTCATCGGTACGTGTCGGAATAGACGTTGTAAGCGTTGGAGCCGTACAGGAGAGCCCCGTCGTACTGCGCTACCACGTCTTGTCGGTTGTTACGCTTGACCGCTGCCTTGGACTCGCGCGCCGCCATCATCACGGCTGCGGGAACTTCCTTGTTGTAATCAGGTGCCAGTTCTACCGCGAGGTTGTTAATCAACATCCGCGCATAGCCAGGAGGCAGGTCGATTGCGTCGGTCGCGTCTGCGAAGGACTGAATTTGTTGGTACGTGTTGAGCCGAATCGTGATGCCCGCAGGAGTCGGCGCGGGGTACAGATATACGGTCCCGGTCGGGTATTCACGGTCGTAGAACAGGACCATTGGAATGCCCGAAGTCTGCTTGTAGGGAATGCGGTCGTATTGAAGCCGGTCGATTACGTTCACCGGATAATCGACGTTCTGATATGAGGCAACCGCCATGACGATGCGCACCGGGCGCGTGGTGTTCCACGTCTGCGCCGGTCCAATGGTGTAGCTCGCTTGGTTTGGCGTGGTGGTGAATGTCTGCTGTTCAATGGCGTACACAGCAAGCGATTCCAGCCACATCGAGTCAAGCAACGTGTTAAGCGTGTCGAGTCCGAGCGTGATGTCGGCAGACACAAGGGACTCTTGCGTGCTGAGCACCAGCAGCTTGGAGAGCGCGCCCCGGATGATGTCGCCTGCGGTGGTGATTGCCATTAGCGTGCCTTCGGAGGACGCCCGCGACGGGGCAACACATCGGGAACTGCAAGGTGTTCAGCGACCAGCCGCTCCGCCGCGTCTTGCAGTTGTTGTTCTGTAGGGGCCTGCATCGCTTCCCATTCGGCTATCTGCGCGGCTTCCTGCTCGGCGTCGTCCACGACCACGCACACGCCTTCCAGGCTGTACAACGCCTTGGGGAATTCTTGGATCATTAGAGATTCCAGAAAGGGGCAGGGGCCGAAGCCCCCGCCGTGTTGCGTCTTACTGGTAAAGCCACGCAATCGGGCCAACGTCAGCCGTAAACGTGGTCGGAGGCGTGAACGACGCGGGGACCGTGCCGAACGTACCGGCTGCGGATTGCGTCATCGTGTTGCCGCCGTTTGCCGCCGCTTGGCGTCGCGTGGTTGCCGTCGTGCCGTTGCACTGCACCGCGATGAAGTAACGCCCAGGAGCAAGCGGCGCGGTCGCGGCAGTAAAGGCGATTTGCTGGAAGGCGTTCGCACCAGCCGACAGCACGCCCGCCGTTGCCGAGTTGGCAACCAACACCCCGTTAGTGTCGTACAGCGCCACCATCAGGTTATCGGTGCCCACCGTGGCCCCGTTCAGCACGCCAATACCCGTCCATCCGGCCCAATGCGGCACCAGAATTTCCGAGCGATACCACGTACCCGCCACATGCACCGCAGACGTACCAAGCGACGCAAAAGCGAGGATCGGCACGTTAGGCAGAATGCGCGGGCCTTGCGGCGCAGACGGGTTGCCCTGACCCGAAACGTTCAGTTGCGAGACATTGCCGCCAGAAGTGATCGGCACGAACGGAACCGGGCTGGAGTTGTTGCTGGTTTCAGAGGGCGCGGAAAGGGCAGTGGCCCACCCTTGCGCGACGAGTGCCGATTCCGTGTCGTCAGAGAAGATGACCCGGCTATTGGCAGCGAAGTTGCCGTAAGCGCGATTAAGAAGGACAGCCATGATGATTTCTCCTTAAACGGCCATTGCGACAGCAAGCTCGGGGTAAGTCGCAGCCCACCCGAACAAGATGTCGAAACGCATCACGAAGTTGTCGTTTACGCCGTCGTAAAACTCGACAACGCGCATGTTGACGCCCTTGTGGCTTTCCTGCGCCACACCGATCACGCCCTTACCGGAAGGCGGCGCATACAGCGGCACCGTCGCCAGCGTGAACGCGTCACGGTGGTAAGCCATCGAGCCTTCCCACGTCGAAGACGCAGCGCCAAGCGAAGTAAGCGAGGCGTTGTTGGCGGGAGAAACATCGACGTTTTGAAACTGACCCGAGGAGGTCAGGGGCGGCGAGATGGGGATGGAGGTCGCGCCCGCTGCAACGTCAGCCGTCACGGTGAATTGCGCCGGGATGCCGGTGGATTGCCGCGATTGCGGGTTAACGCTGTTGACGCCACCGAAAATGATCTTGGTGCCGCGCGTCAGCGAACCAGCCAGCGCGTTGACGGTGATGCTCGAACCCTGCTGACCCGCACCGTTCACAACGTTGGCAACCGGGCCGATAAGCGTCGTGCCGTTCGTGTGCGTCTGGACGTTCTGGTCCATCGACACATTGAAGCCGATGCTATCGACCATGAGGCCGTTGCTGTACTGGTCGGCCAGCTTGCTCTGGCTGTTGAACAGACCGGACAAGCCCTGAACCATCGAGCCGTTGAGCCGAGGCGACAGCACCGCATAACGCTGCTTATCGCGAGGCGCACCCATCGTGTCCAGCCGCGTACCGACATCCGTGAAGAACTGGAGAGCCTGTGCGGCGGTGGTCGGGTAGGTGCCAAGACCCGCAGGCGACGCGATACCGTGTTGGCAAGCGTTGATCGCAAGGTCAAGACCCTGACGGTCAATCTCGTTAGCCACGGTCGCCATTGCCGCCATCAGCATCGGTTCCATCTGCGCGATATTCAGCGTGCGTTCAACGGACGTGAAATTCAGGTCAGTACCGCCCTGAGTCAGCGTCAGCGGAACGGTTTGCTGCACCGTCGCTTGCGGGCTGGAGACACGACCCGCGCGCCACGTGTAACGAGGCGGCTTCTTGATGTTCAGCGTTTGGCCAGGAGCGTAGCCGCGCGCCATGTTGGAGGAGAACTCGCTTTCCCAGGAGCGATTAACGCCCTTGGCAAAGGTGAGCATGTTTTCGAGAATGGCAAGGCTTTCCTTAGCCACTACCGAGGTAGTTGCGAATGAATTAGACATGGTGGTAAGTGACCCGAATGGGGTTGCGACTTACCTGCGAGCCCACGCCGCGCCGTTCTTCTTGCGCCATGCCTCGTACTCGGCCATCGACATCTTGGCCGGGTCTGCATGACCGCCAGAAGCACCGGAAATCGGTTTGATAGGTGCAGGTGCTTTGCTCACGCGCGGGGCTGGCTTGCTCGCTAGGGACGCCTCGATCTGGCCGATTGCTTTCGCTTGAGCAATGGGAGAGAGGCGAGCGATGCGCTCGGCTTCCGCTGGGTTTTTAGCTAGGTGGTACGTGAGCAACGCACCGACTTCACTTTCTAGAATCGCGTCACGCATCGTTTGCGTAACGGGTACATCTGCTTCGCCCGTAACCTCGTCGAAGTCCGGGATGCTGCTTCGCGCTTTGTCCAAGTCTTGCTGGTAGCGCGCAAGGCGTTGCGCCTCGCTAGACTGCTGCGTTACTTGCTGCGTGCGGGCTTGCTGTTCAGCAAGCACCGCCTTTACCTTCTGCTCTGCCTTGTAATCCGCGCGGGCTTCTAGATACGTCTCGTAATCGTCGAAGTCTTCGCGTTTGGGTGCCGCGTCCTGCACAGGCTCAGGAGCGCGCTGCGTGCCCCGTTCCACCTGCTGCCGATATAGCTCGGCTTCGGCTTCCTTACGCGCGAGATAGGAAGCGTTCTTCTTCGCCTTGCGGACGATTCGGTCTACTTCCTCTTGCGTGTAATTCTTGGTTTCCTTCTTCTCCTCCTGCTGCTCGCCCTCGGCTTCTACTTCTGCCTCGGTCGTTTGCTCGGGAGGATCTTCCTGCGGCGCGGACGGGTCGAGCGGGTGCGGCTCTTCCGCCGCAATACCTGCGACTTCTTCTGACATTGCTTCTCCAATGGAAAAGCCCGGCTAGGTGGAGGGCCTAGACCGGGCTTTAGAGGACGCGGCGCCATCTCGGCGCGGCTGGGTACTACAGGGTTACGACACTACTTTCCGCAAACTCACTTGGCCCATGCGGATCGTGAGACCAGCAGACACGCTGCCATCAAACAAGACATCCACCGACAGCGTGACACGCTGACTTGCGCCGCCAGAGCCCGCAGAACCAATGGTGGTCCACGTCGGGGTGCGCGCGACAATGGAATAATCTTCCGCGCGTTGCAGCGGGTTAGTCCCGCCCCAGCGATACGGCGAGCCAGCAACAAACACCACGTTACCGTCTCGGTCGTACTCTGTCGCGGTTACATGCACAGAGCGCACATAGTTGGTGGACCCAGTATGGATAATGCTCAGTTCCGCTTCTGCAAACAGTTGATCCCCGATAGCGTAAGTGTTCGTTCCGCCACCTTGAGGTCCAAAGATGTTTTGCCGCATCTGGTATTGAGCATTTGCGTTGCTTTCTAGGGTGATGGCTGCTTGATACCAGTTCCCCGGCACGCCATCCGTGCGCGCCACCGCTGACCCCGTCCACGTACCCGCGCCAGTGACGCGTTGAATCGTGTACCCGGTCGGGTTGTTTCCTGTAAAGCCGGTGCCCGCAGTTGCACCAAGAGTCTGCAACGTGCCGTTGCTTGCCAGATTGCCAAACTGATTATTGGTGGCGTCAAAAGTATCTCCAGCGCCGCCAACAAGACGCCGCGTCAGAGGAATGAATGGCCCCCAATCCGCCGCCCAAATCTTGCCGACCCGCATCGCCATTGCTGGCGCAGGGTGAAGGCCAACGGTGGAAGCGTCGTACGTTTCGTTTGCAAAGGGGTCGCTATTGGCCGATGCCGGGTCGGCTGCGTATCGAAACGGGTCGGACACAAGCACACCATCGGTGCGCATGTTGCGTTCACGAATCCACGCATTGACCGACATCAATACGTTGCGCTGCGCCGTTGTCAGCCCGCTTCCGCCCGACAACCGCGGGAGAATGGTAGATGCCAAGACGACGCGGTTAGCGTCTGCGCACACCTTGAAAATGTAATCCAAGTCGGCGATTAGCTGCGACGATGTGCGGTTACCTGTAATGTCATTCGTTCCAATCAAACAGGCAACATACGCAGACGGAAACGCAGCCAAATATCCGGTGATATTGGTCCGAAGACTGTTTGTCGTATAAGCACCTGCCGTCATGCCACCAACGCCAAGATTGGCGACCATTTCGAGACGCTGGTTCATGTAGGCATTTGCCCACGCAAAACACCCGATGGTGTTGTAATACGAACTCGACGCCGTGGTGCCAAGGTCGTTGGCAGTAATGCTGTCCCCGACTAGCACGACCGAATTAGGCCGCTTAGAAGAGCGCGTAACGTATGTCGATTCTGTGATCGGGGCGAGGCTTGACAGTCCTTGCACTATTCCGTTGATGGAGAACAACACCCCAGGAGCAAGGCGAAGGGATGTATTAGGCGGGTAGAAAAACGCATCGGCGGTAACGCTGTAAATGCCTGGACGTGTAATCTCAATCTGCCCCCCGTTGCTAAGTGCCGCTTGCAATTGCCCGGTGATTTCCGCAGCAGAGCCAAACAATTGAAGCCCTGTAGTCTGCGCGGGAGAACTATCAAGCGGTGCATTTTGCACATATGGCAAGCCGCCACTAAGTGACAACGTAGCCGCCAGTTGAGACACAAGCGCCGCTTCCGTTGCCCGGTCCAGCTCGACAATGGAATTAGCCGGGATGCCGTTAAACGGGCGCAAAAGTCGAATGGTCATTACATGATCCCTTGCGGTTGCCCGGTCATCGTCTCGACGGCGGGTACAAGATGGTCAGCGATATTGCCTAGCGCGGCTTCGATCTGGTTGACGCGGCTCGCCATGTCCTGAAGCGGCCCCATCGTCTGTTTCATTTCCTCAACGAGGATTTGCGTCATCGCCTTCACGTCGGTGTCGTACCGCTGCTGCTCGATCTCGGCGGACTTCGTAAGCTTTTCTTGCTGTAGCTTTTGCAATTCAGCTTGCAGCATCTGGATGTACTGCCCCGCCTCGTTCATCTGCTGCTGTACCTGCGGCGGAATCTGCAATTCCTCGTCATTCTCCTGCGTCAGTTCCGCAGGAATCGTGCGCTTGATGCGCTCGGCGATCTCTTCCGCGCCGGGCCAGTCCATCGCTTTGACGACCTTATCGCCTGCGATGTCCATCAGCTTGGGCCACGCCTGCCCGAACTGCACCATCGCGTCCGCTGCTTCCTGACGCATGGTCGAATAGCTAGGTCCGGTGCTGACCGTGACGTCATACGTGCCGACAGTCACATCGTTCAGCACGGATTCGATGGTGCGGAGTTGCTGCGTGGCTTCGTCAAACTCCTGCCGCATTTCAACTTGGTTGATCTGCTCGAAGTTCACAGACTCGTCTTCACCAAGGATGCGCACCACGCGCGGCGCGTCATACACGGACGGAATCCACGACACGATGATGCGGCCAGCGTGACGGATGGCGCGGGACAGGTTGTCGGCATAGTGGTAATTCGATACGTCGCCTTCCCGCTGGCGCGCGAGGATGGCCTTGCCGCTCTGCTCGTTGCTGCGCGCACCTAGCGAAGCGTCGAAAATGCCCGTCGTCGCTTTAATATCGTCGTTGGCGTGCATCGCCATCGCCAGGACACCCGTTGGGATGTCGGCCATCGGCTGACGCTGCGGAGGTGGCGCAATCGTGCCGTCAATCGTGACGGGCTTATATTCGATGTACGGGAAGGAACGAATATTGGCTTGCTGCCACTGGCTCTCATGCCCCTCTGCCTGCCCTTCCGCGAGGATGTACGGGTTCTTCTGGCGCAGCGCCACTTCTTCAGTAGCGGCCGTTATCCAATAGTTGTACATCCGTTGCGGATCGCGCGCCCAACGCACGATGCCAGAGCGAATCACCTTGCCGTCTAGGTCGATCTCGTCACCGTAGACAGGCAACACCGGGATGTAGCGCCCCGGAATCTCGACTTCCTCCAGCACGTCGATAGCAGTGCACTTGCGCCACATGACCACGCGCTTTTCCGACGGACGCTCACGCACGCAGAAGGCTGGATCGTAGTTAGGGATTTCGTCCTTAAACCCGATGGTGCCGTCAGCCATCATGCACAGCGTCGCGGGCTTGGTCTCGATGCGGTAATACTCAGCCACGCGCACGGAGTCAGGCGTCAGCCATTCCACCGTGTTGTCACCCGTGCCGCTCGGCCAGTTGGCCTGCGCGCTAGCCTCTGCGTTCGGGTATTCACGCTTAAAGTCGTCGCGTGGCACTTCGGCAGTAATCACACACCACATCATGTCGGAGCCGTCAGGCTCTTGGTGCGGACCGCAATAGACGGTAAACGGGTTGCGGATGCGCTTAAAGCGGATGTCCTGGTCGAAGCTCTTCTCGTCGCAATACTCGGTGACGAGGCGGAAGTAGCCGAAGCCGTGAGTGACCGCGCCCTCTGTCGCGGTGTCGTAACAGACATCCGCGTTAGAGGCGTACTCAATGTGCCGGATCATGCCTTGGATGATCTCGGCAGTTTCCACGTCCGCATTGCTGTCAACCGGGTGAATCTTGATCGACGGCTTATTCTGGCGCTGCTCGTTAGTGATCTGGTGGATAAAGCTCGGCAGCTTGTTGGAGGTCAGGCACGGACGATTCTCTAATTCGCGCGTGCGTCTCCACTGGTCGGGCCACTGATAGCCAGCACGGAATCGCAGGTCTTCCAGCGCCTCCGAGCGCGTGTCAGCATCGAATGCAATCGACCATTGCACTCGCTTGCGTAGCTCGCCAAGAATGCCATCCTTGTCAAACGCTAGCTTGCCGTCTTCCGGGTCTTGCGTGTCGTCTAGCATCAGTGCGCCACCGCAACACGTCGCCGCAGGTCAGAGGCAATCCGCACAGGCGTGCGCGCCATCAGCAGCGGCTCTTTCTGAAACTCGGTGAAGCCGAAACGCTCGTACCACGCACGCAGCGCGGCTTGATCGAGCGGGCTATCGTCGTACGGCTCTACATTGACAAACAGCGTTGTCCCGCACTCGTCTGCTTCCAGCGTAATAGCGTCCAGCAGTGCGCGACCGTAGCCTTGACCGCGATACTCAGGCTCGACGGTGACGAAGGACACTTCGCGCAAGCCGTCACGGAGCAAGCGTTTAACGATCTTTGATTCCTCGATGAGACAGGAGGCAGGACCGAGCACGCGCTTACCGGGATTCACGCCATCCACCCGTGTTCTGCATAGCCGCGCCCTATCGGGTTGCCAAATTCGTCCAATTCCTGTGCCTTTTCCTTTTTCTTGCCTTTGAGAATCCCGGGGAACAATTCCGCCAGCGCCCAAATAAGCGCGTCCGCACGGTTCGGTGATCCCTTGCCGAGATAGCCGAAGGTGGAGAACGCCGTTAGCTCGTCCTCCAGTTCCATAAAGTTGCCGACGTGGCGGACCTTCCCTTGCTCGTAGAGAGCAGAGAACGGCTCTGCACGTACAGCCTTGCCGCGAGATGCGCTCACAGCCTTGAATGGCGTTCGCGGTCGGGCAACCTGAATGGTCTGGTTCACCATCGCCCCGCCGTAGTTCGTCTCGCCGACCACTACATCCGCTTCGTGGCGCTCCCATGCCGATGTCGCCACACGACCCCACGTCGCAGGGCCAGCCTTCACGGTGCAGTCTTCGAGCAAGTAGGCATTGCCATCGACGCCAAGCCCGACCACGACGATGCCGATGGCGTCGTTATCCGCGTTGTCTACGTCGTCGGAACCAGAGGGGTCCACGCCCACGACAATCCGCACCATGTCAGGCACGCGACCGTCCAACACGCGCCAGCGGTCCATGTCTTCGTCGGTAAATAGCTGGTTCGGCGTGGCGTCTGCAAACTCGCCGCGCAGGAATCGCTTCTGCATGCGAGCAGACAAACCTTTCAGCGTGTCCAGATACCCCGCTGGCAGATTCTCTGCGTTGTCTTCCGGGTTGATCTGGAAGAACGCGTAATCGTCAGGCTTGCCTAGCGGCTGTTTCGTGTCCGGGTCTCGCTTCTCCACAAACATGCGATACGACCAATGCGCCTTGCTTGGCGGGTTGCAGTCGTAATACATGCGTGGCTTCAGGTCGCGACTTTCGCGTCCCTCTATATGCTGCGTCACCCTCTGCGCTAGACGCGTGACCGCCATGTCCCGCGAGTGCTGCGGAATCTGACTACATTCGTTCAAATAGAGGGTCGCGTATTCCTGCCCGAGAATCTTCTCGGTCCGTTCCTTGTCGTCCAGGCCGCCAAACCAGACTTGCGACCCGTTCGGGAATTGCGCGTACCAGTCGGTCTTATCTAGCGTGTAAGGCACGCCAGGAAACGCGGTCTGCATCACCTTCGGGAAGGTGTCCAGAACGATGGAGGCTTTGACGTGATTGAACCGGAACCGCAGCACTACATGGCGGCTTCCTGGGGCCTTCAGAGCACGCAGGACGACGTTACGGACGAGCAGGAAGGTCTTGCCACTTCTTGACCCGCCAAACAGCATGCAATGCGTTGCAGAGCCCGCTAGAACCTCTTGCGCGGCTTCCTGCTTACTGGTGAGCTTCAAACGTTAGATGGTTTCGTCGAGCGCAGTAGCTGCGACGGTCACATTCCCGGAGTGCTCAACGTCTCGCTTATCGCGCCACTCATCCGGGCGTCGGTTCTTCAACCAGAAGATCGCCGCAGTTGTATCGGGCGGGCAGTGCTCAACGTAGTCAACTACGTGCTCTGAACCTGTCTTCGGGTCCGCAAAGATTTTGACGGCATCAAACGAGTAGCCAAGAGCACGGTGATACAAAGCGCGCTCCACTCTGTCGTCGGCAAATTCCTTGCCAGTTTTTAAGGCCTGACAAAAACTATCGTTTTCGTTCTTCCAGCGATAGATGGTTCGAACCGTCACGTCAAAGAATTCGGCAACCTCTCTATCCGTCGCGCCCAGTTTTGCCAGCTTTTCCGCCTGTTTCACCATCTCAGGTCGGAAGTCTGTAGGACGCCCACGTTCCACTTTCACCCCTTCGCAAACTGCACAGCAACAGTGCGCAGCGCATCTTCGTTAGAAGCGAAACTAGCCTTGGCCGTCGCAATCTGTTGCTGGATCGTTGCCAACTCGGCCAACAGTTCCGCCTGCTTCGTCTTCAACCCGTCAAACTCCTCTTGCGCTCGCTTGTAGTCGCTGACCGCGGTTTCTAGGGCTTCGAGGGTTGGCATTAGAGGCTACGCAAGTGCGCCATGAGTTCATCGGTAACGCGCTTGCTAGCGTCGTGGTTCGGTCGCCAATCGGTCTCGTTCCAATTCCCTTTGCCGTGGTTGCACTCCTCACACAGCACTTGCAGGTTATCGAACGAGAGAGCCAGCTCCGGGTACTTGCGACGCGGCTTGATGTGGTCAACGTGCATTTTCACCCCGTGTTCAGGGGTAGCGCCGCAGCACATGCAACGGGGGCCGTAGTGGTTCAGCACCTTGACCCGCAGTTGTCGCCATTCGTAGCTTTCAAGGAATTCCTTGGTTGCGACAAATGGCAATTTCTCTTTCTGCTTGGCAGGCTTGTTAACAGCCTTCTTCGCCTTGTTCTTCTTGCGGCTAGCTGCCAATTCCTTACGGGCTTTCTTGACCGTCGCTTTGCCTGCCTGCGTCATCATGAATTGACCGAAGTTCAGCGTTTCTTTTTCGGTCAACCGTCGTCCTAGGTACCGTTGGATGACGTCAAGGTCGGTCAAGTAATCACCTCGTTTTCGATACGATGTGTGTTGAAAACACACCCCAGCCTGAGGCTTCCGAAGCTTTCAAGGCGGATTCCCCCCTACCCCCAAGGAATTCACTGCATTCCTGGAGGTGCGAGAAAAGGTTGAAGCTTCGAAGGCCAGATATTCCCCGAGCCTTTCGTGTTCTGCGGATATGTATCCGCCCTCTCCGAGACCTGTTTTTCCCTGTATGGGCTACCACCCCCATACACACCGCTCGATACTCTGAACGGCCCCGCCACGTGGGTCTCGCATCGCGTTCACGCCTGCACCTTGGCTTGGACTGTCTTTCGACAGGGTGCATGTACTGCCTGATAGCTGAACCCCGTGGGATGCAGTTATCAGGGAGCAGAAATGCAAAAAGCCCCGCTGATTTCTCAACGAGGCTTCTATTTCTCCAGAGCGCACCCCGCCCTCCCTACGGGCGGACTAGCGCGCAATCTGTTTGCGTATCTCCTTATACGCTACTTCCGGGGAGCGTGTCAACTGCTACGCTGACATTTCGTACAGTACATGCTCATGCACCCTCCCCACCCTCTCCCTCTCCTCTATCGCCACCGCAAACCTCGTTTCCGCCCTAATCACCTCCTCCGGAAACTGTCCCTTGCTGATCGCGTGGTGATACATATCCCGCACTCGCCTGCGGATGGTCCACTCCGGTAGCCGGTTGATGTGCCACCAGAGGATTATCGAGCGGCTCTCCAGCGGCCTCACAGTGCGCCAAGCGGCTTCCAGTAGCTCCGCGTCCTGGCGGTCCACGCCTGCGGGCCTAGGGGCCTCCGGGTGCCAGTGCTGCGGGGATCTGTAATCGCCCTCCAGGCTGCAAGCTTGCCGGTACGGGTAGCCGCTGGCGATGACGTAGCGACGCCAGTTTTCGATACGGTCGTGGAGAGTCATCGGCGCGGCTTCCTCTCGTAAAATCTCACGGTATCGCGCAGCAGAGTCAATGCCTGAATCTGCGCCTCTAGACGGCTGGATAGCGGTTCGTTTGCGCTAACTTCAACCATTGCAACGTATTCGGTATCGCCATACGCCAGTGCATAGGTTGTTGGCTCAGTCGGCGGGATAACTTGCACTCGGGTTGTCTTCACAATTCCACCTCCCTACGCTTAGCCCCCGTCCACCCCTCCACCACCACCCGCCACCCGCTGCGCAGCATCTCCGGCAATGCCTCTGCCTCTGTGAGCTTGCGCACCCTCGCAGGGACGTTGCCGCTGCTGGTGGTCTGTACACATACCGTCTCGCCGTTACCTATCGCCAACAAGTCGCACATGCCAAACAGGTCTTGTCGCACCTTCGCCCACGGGTTCCAGTGTTCGACTATCGCCACCCGGTAACCCGCTGCTCGCCAGTGCGCCAAGGATTTCTGCGTCGGTGTCGTCATCGTCAGCCCTTTATCTGCGCATACACCTGCGCAACGTCGCGCTCCAACAACGGCCCGGCTTGGTTGCGTCCTGTCGCGCAGTTATACAAAGTCGCATGGGTGTAGCCGATCTTTTGCGCCATCGCCCGCCAAGACAGCCCGCGTGCGTGCAACTCCCGCAGCCGAATCGCCGTCGCAGTGTTGACGTACGGGCGCTCGCTCACCTTTGCCATGTCCATACGGGTTCCCGGTCTAGGTGCAAGTCGGGCACCCTTGCAAACTTGGGTTGTATCGGCTGTCCCATGCGCAAAGCCTCGTGCAAGTCCCGCCACGCTACGAGGGTCGCATCCGCGAACGCAGGCGACTGCGAGATGGGCACATAACCGTCCGTTGGCACGATCGGCTCCGCACCGCTGCCGAGCGCCTGCAAGCCCTGTCCCGTGAGCCTGTAAGTCACCGTCTCGGTGCGAGCCTTGCCGCGCCGTCTCACGCTCTGAACGAATCCCGCCGCTTCGAGCCTCCGCATCGCTGATCGGGCGGTTTCGTAGCCGATGTTTAGGTATTCAGCCACGCTCCTAGCGTTCGGTGAGCCAAGCGCCGCCACGGCTTTCAGCTTCGCGAGGTATGTGCCCTGGCTGCTCATTTCCGCCCCCTATTCTTCGGCCAAGCACCTAGCGCATTCCTCGGTGCCCGGTGCGGGTCCGTAGGCATCGGCACGGGCCATTGCGGGTCAAGGCGCGGTCGTTGGATGTAGCCGAGCGTGTGCGACTCGCGGGACAGGTCAGGCTTTTGGAACTGCGGGCCGAGTCTCATCGCTTCACCCTCCGTTCCCACTTCCATCCGCTGTACTTGTCCCACGCCCACAGTGCCCCGATAGCCGCAACGCCGATTCCGAGCGTGACCGCTATCGACCACATCACTATTTCCCCTGCGCCCTGTAAAAGTTGGATCATTTTCTAGCCCTCGTCGGTTTCGTTTCCGGCAACATCACCGCCTGTTGCGCCCCTTTCCACCGTCTGTCGATCTCGTCCGCGTCCAGGTACAGCACCGCCCCGTTGAGCATGTCTGCGGGCAATCCCCGAAACTTCGCCACCGGCTGCTCGCTCCACGGCATCTCGTAATCTTTGACGCCGTCGCGGGATTGGGCGCGGAAGCGGATTACGCTGCCGCTTGGCATGCATCCCCGCCCCACTGCATCGCCATTGCCTGCGCGATGCCTTCGTATGTCCTGCTGCGTTCTTTCCATCTATCGGGGCCAGGTGGCATGCGGTGGATGCGCGCCTGCCTGCCTTCCACGATGTTGGTGGGCGTCAACAGAGGAAGCCCCTTGAGCCACAGACAGGTGGCTTTCGTCTCACCGTGGCCGTACTGCCACGGCTGAATGATCTGGTCAGGCTTGCGTATGGCGCTGCTGATCTTGCTAACCGGGTTCTCTATGCAGATGCGCGGGATAGGCGCAGCCATCAGCAGTCGCACAAAGTCCAAGGCGTCTTCCTGCTCCTGAGCCTTATCCTTCCACCAGCGAGCACCAGACACGGCCAAATGCGTGCACGGAGGGTGAGCAATCATCAGGTCCCACCCAGCCCGATAAGCTACGAGCGCATCGTCTTGGATGTGATGCGGACTGCCATCCTCAGCAGGCAACAGGTCGCACGACCAGGCGTCGTGCCCAAGTGCACGGAATGCGCGCCGCACGGTCCCGCTGAATTCACAAGCCACTAGAACTCGCATCACACCCCCTCACACTGATCGCACACCACCACCCCTTCCCGCTCGACGCATCTCTCCTGCATCAGCAGGAGGTTGCAACCGAGGCAGGTCATGGCCTCACCTCCGGTTGGCGGAGGTATTTGCGGACGCGGGCAGGCTTCCCGTCTTCCCGCCATGCCTTCGCGCAATACCGGGCGTGTGCTCGCGACTGTTGGATCACTTGCGGCTCGTAACCCTTGCCGTAACCCCAATCCACTTCCACCACCCACGCTATCCCGTTCATTCATCGCGCCCCTGTTCGGCCAGCACCACATCAACCGGCACAGATTCCCAATCACAAAGCAAGTCATCAACAATTGAGGTCATATCTTCAACGCCACCGCGAGCGGTTGGAACAAGTTCTAGCCGCTTAAGATCGTTTGAAAGGGTGTACGCCCGTCCCGACTTGATCCACCTTAGATTGCGTGGCCGAATCCACCTATCAGCCGATCTGTAAAGCACGTTGATTGCCTCTTGCAGCGTCATTCGCCACCCCTCGTCGTCTCCACAATCAGCCAGTCCCTGACCACCTGCATACGCCGGAGCATGTCGTCGCACTGCGCCAGAGCCCGCGTGTAGTCGCGTTCGTTCAACAGGACCGTGAGGCGCGAGAGAAGCGCGGGCATGTTCGCTAGGGGTTCGGAGTAGTCGGTCATGGCATGGCCCTCCCGATCTCTGCGGCTGCGCGGACAATGGCGCGGCGAGTGTCTGCAAGGTCGTCACCCGTGTTTTCTGCAAAGCGGCTTGCTTCGCAATTCTTCGACGCCCACGACATGACCCACGCATCTACCCCAGACTTGTGATGGTCAACATGCAACCGCAACTTCACCGCCAACCGCAGCGCATCGCCGTCGTCTGTGAGCGGCGCGAACCATCCGCCATCGGCTATTGCGAGCGCATTTCGATCTGAGTGATAAAACGCCTTGCCATCTGGACGTATGGAGTAATCGAGGAGAATCCCCGCTGCCTTCGCCGCCAGTTCCAACAGTTCCCGGTCGGTGCTCATGCCGCAATCCCCCTTTCCTGATGCGCTTCGATCACGTCGAGATAGCGCCCGCTGTTTACCTCGTACTTCAGTTGCACCATGCCGACCTTGCCGATGTGCTTCCAGCGCACTTTCTGCACGTAGACGCATGTCGTAGTGGCAGTCGGCAAGTTCTGATGCGCTGCCGCCATGTCGCGCCAAATCACAATGATGTTGTCGCTCTTGTTGGCGAAGTGGGCAGAGCCGCTGATGTCGTAGGCAGTGGGCACGGGCCTACGTCCATCCCTATCCGCTTGCAGTTGCTTCGGATGCGCCACAAGCCACATATGCGCGCCCGTTTGCCGGGTAAGGTTGACGATTTGCGTAAGGGCGTCGGAGATGTATTCCGTCTCGCTCTGGTGGGCCGGTCTGCGGTGCTCTAAGCGGTTCCAAGGGTCGAGCACGATGCCCGCTTGGTGACCGCTGTCCTTGCACCGTGCGGCGAACTCAAAAGCCGCCGTCAGCACGTCCGAGAACTCGTCGGCAATGTCCATCTCGGCAAACTCAAACCGGGCATCTAGCACCGCCTCGATGCTGTCGGTAATCTCTTCCTGAGACATCCGCGAACCGTTGCCAGCCCGGAAGCGGCTTCCGATGTACCGCTCCAGCAGTTCCGAGATATGCAGTTCCGTAGGCTGTTGCTCGGGGCTGCAAATGAAGAACTTCCACGGCTTGCCGTTGCACTTGGTCTGCAACAGGTTCACCAGCAGGGCATCGAGCCAAGAACTTTTGCCGTGGTTAGGGATGCCGGTCACGATGGTGAATTGCCCCGCTGCCACGGTGTAGAAGCGGTCTACGTTCGGCCAGCCGGTAGAGCAGCCCGGAGGTAGGCCGCGCTTGTAGAGGTCCAACACGCGCGCTGCGAACGCGCCTCCCTTGGAAACTTTCATGGTTGCGCCTCGCACGCAAGGTTAGTCGCCGTTTCCTCAAACATGGCAAGGTCAGCGCCCCGCACTTCGCACCACACGCGATCCGGGTCATCGACTTTCGCAAACTGATACCAAAGCCCGTTTCGGCTCATGCCGAGATACACCAGCCGTTCCGGCTGGCCTTTCCAGTTGTAGAAGCCGCCTACTGTCATCGCCCTCTCCCTAGTTTTGCGCGCACGGTCTGCGCGTAGTCCATCGTTTGTTTCGCCCGCCGCAGCCCACGGATATGCCGGTGCAGGTTGCTCGGCGCGCTCACGTTCTTGGCCTTGATGTCACGGGCTAGTAGCGCAGCCTCCAGGCACAGCGTTTCTGCAATCACTGCCTCGCTGTTCGTCCGATGCGCGCTCACGCATTGCCAAAGGTCCGCGCACCCTCCGTCTGTAAAATCTTCGGCTTGCAGGTCGAGCCCGGTTATCAACTCCGGGTCTGCCAAGACAATCGACAGGATCGAGAATTGGCAGTCGAGGGCGAAGTGGTCGAGGGAGGTCATAGCGTGAAGCGCCCCTCTTTCCGACGCATGGCAATCCACTTGCGCACGTCGCCCACACGCCAACGAGTCAACGGCCCCCATCCGCCGCTACAGTTCCTTGTCTTGCCAAAGTGAGTTGGCGCAGGAAAGTCGGCGTCTTTCGCGCGCATGAAAATGGCTTGCCCCGATACGCCGAATAACAACCCAAGTTCACGGCTAGACAGGTATGCGTCATTGGCCGAATGCCGAAACCAGTCCGGAAGCGGGTCGGGAATCCTTGCAAATGTTCCGCGCGAGTCGCTCATACGGCCACGAACTGCGGTCTTGCAGACGGTCCGATCTCGTCTTCCCATCTGCGGTTGTTCAGCCACGTAGAGGCGAACGGGATGTACTGCCCGTTATCTTTTCGCCACTGTTCGCAGTTCTTCGCCTTCTCTACCGCTGTGATGATTTGCGTTAGAAGGTCGCTACCTACCTTCTGTTTTTTCCACGCCTTCTGTGCTGCAACCTTGTTCGCCTTCTTTGGGTACTGCTTCCAAAATTCGTCGAACCCTGCAAGCGAATCGATAGATGAGCGATCGATATTGGTTTTCTTCTCTTCTCTTCTCTTCACTTCAACTTCAGGAGTCTGGCCAGATACCTTCCCGATCCTTGCCAGCATCCGGTCAGATGCTGCTTTTTGTGCTATCTCGCGGATTTGTTGGCACTTTTCATCGTTGTTGCGAGCCCACGAATTGCACGATCCACACAACGTCGCGATGTTCTCTAGCGTTGTTTCGCCGCCCTTGCTCTTCGGAATCAGGTGGTGCCCGTGAAGGTCTTCCGTCGCTTTGCAGCGGATGCATGCGTGACCGTCTCTCTCAAATGCTTCAAACCGCAGCGCGTCCCATTCCTTGCCAAACGGCAGCACGATTTCTCCGGCAATAGCTGCGCGCTGTTTGCTGAACTTGTCGATGGCGTCTGCGTCGCCCTCCAGCAGATGTTCAGGAGGGGCCGGGTGCTTCAGCGTCACCCGCTGCAACTTCTGCTTGAACCGAGGAATGAACCCGTAGCACGCCCGATCCACTTCATACGGGCGGATAAGGTCCATGTCGCTAAGCTCGTTGATGAGTCGCGCAATGCGCTCATGCGAAGGCATATCGTTGAAGCACCGACGCCGGACAAACGTCGCGGATAGAGACACGCAGCCGAAGTCATCGGCTAGTAGCAGCAGGTGCACGAACATTTG
>JACCDR012291489.1_pt1 | contig 36357 bp, 52 predicted proteins | sample 7446431 | NCBI WGS metagenome assembly JACCDR01 (sample SAMN15323443, study PRJNA562643) | freshwater metagenome | isolation source: river surface water | place: USA:Blue River Watershed | collected 2017-08-17 | reverse complement strand
TACGGTAGTCAAGACGCTAACCGCAAGGAACGCAACAATGCTTTTCCAGATCATCTATTCTGACAATGGCGAGGCTGCCACAAATCAGACTTTTGCCAGCGCGCAAGAGGCGCAAGCGGCCCGTCCCATCTTGGAAATCGAAAAGGGACGCAAGCTTCGCATTGCCAAGATCACTGGTGACGCATGGCGCAAGCGCGAGGCAATGTTCTTTGCCAATGGCACACGCAAGCCTCTCCCCCAATGGTGGCTTGAAGCCCCTTGGTGGGTTAACAATGCAGATATCCATGCCGATCATTTTCCCCACATGTCGGCAAAGCGTGACGGTATGCTCGCCTTCACTGAAACCCCCGAAAAGGGGGAAGCAGATATCCAAACCCCTATCGCGCCTTCACGCTACCTTGCGCGCTTTTTCTCTGAGCATCTTCGCCCGGAAGAAATTGCTGCGATTGATGCAAGGTTCAAAGGTGGTGACGTTGTGCTGCATATTGGCAGCACGCCAGAAGACTTCCAGGCAGTCTATCGCGCAGCACGCCAAGTATGTGCCGAAGACTCCACATGCCGGTCTTGCATGGCAGGAGACTTTCGTGGTCTTCCTCACCATCCGGCCTATGTCTATGGCGCTGGTGACTTGGCGATTGCCTACACAGTAGCTTCTGGCACGCTTGGAGAAGCCAATTGCGTCGTTAATTCGCGTGCTGTCATCTGGCCTAGCCAAAAGACGTTTGTGCGCCTTTACGGTGATACCAAAACGGAATGCGCCACCTTGCGCGCCTTGCTTGATGAAGCAGGCTATACAAAAGCAGATCACTTCGAAGGTGCTCGCCTCTTGAAGATCAAGACGCGCGGCGGCTATCTCATGCCATATATTGATAGCACCCCGGACTATTGCGAATGGCGCGGATGCGAAGATGGGGGTGAGTATTTCCATATCGCTTGCGATGGTAATATTGATGGGACCGAAACTTGCGGCTATGTAAGTGAAGGTTCAGGCTTCACTTGCGACAATTGCGACGATGAAGTTGATGAAGATGATCGCACGCATGTTAATGGTGGGGGTGGTCATTGGTGCCAATATTGCGTAGATAACGACGCATTCTTTTGCGAGTATAGCGAAGAGTATTACAATTCACATTCTTTTGACTCACATGAAGTCATTACGTCGCGTCGTGGCGGCGCTCAGACTTGGAGTGAACGCGCGGTTAACCGACATGCTTTCATGTGCGATAATTCAGGGGAATACTATTGCTCCAATACCTTCACCGCTATCGAAGTCACTACCTCATCTGGCACGGAGACTTGGTGCATGGAAGAGACAGAAGGCGAATGGTTTGAAGACGTGAACGAAAACGCATTTTCATGCAATGATTTCACGGCTATCGAAGTCATTCAAGAGGATGGCTCTTCGGAAACCTATTGCGAGGAAGAGCCTGCCGAGCCTTTTTTCCTTTGCGAAGCGTGCGGAAAGCACTATGTTATGTCCCTGCAAACCCGCGACGGGCGTTGCAAGGATTGTGAGGCTGCCAATAACCCCTCACATGCCACAATCGAAGACGAAACCCAAATCACCCTTTGCCTAGAAGGCGCATAAACCCTATGACAAGCAAATCAAACCTTGTGGTGCTGCCAAAGAAGCGCATTCGCGCGGAGTATGCACCACCTAACGCAAGTGACCCCCTCATCTCTGAATTGTTGGAGATGCATACCTATGCGCGTCCCGCCGATAGCAAGACCGAACGTGTGTTCATCTCACGCTATCTTGATAGCATCTCAGGCATGATGAAGGATAGCTTTGGCAATCGCTTCATCCGGATTGGCAAGGCGCCCGTGCTTTGGTCTTCCCACACTGACACGGTTCACAAGCAAGGTGGGCGCCCGCGCGTCACCTATGGCGATGGCTTGCTGACACTTAATCCAAATGAGACTACTGCCAATTGCCTAGGTGCTGATTGTAGTGTTGGCGTATGGATCATGCGACAAATGATCTTGCGCGGTGTGCCTGGTCTTTATGTCTTTCACCGCCAAGAAGAGATTGGCGGGCATGGCAGCAAGTTTATCGCCAAGCAAACGCCAGAATTGCTTGCTGGCATTGACTATGCAATTGCACTAGACCGCAAAGGCACAAATTCTGTCATCACACATCAGATTTGGCGCACAGCCTCAGATGAGTTTGCTGATGCCCTATCTGACTATCTTGGCCCATTTTGGAGCCAAGACACGGGCGGCACCTTCACGGATACAGCCAGCTATACAGACCTTGTGCCAGAATGCACGAATCTGTCAGTAGGCTATTACAACGCTCATTCACGCGAGGAAGTTTTGGATGTGAGCTTTGCCGCCGATCTATTGGAACGCCTATCCAGCCTAGACACCAACTCTCTGCCAATCATCAGGCAAGCGGGTGAGGATGATTGGAAGGATGAAAATAGTTATTGGTCGCGCTGGCATGAAGGCTATAGCGAGCCCCTGACTGTCAAAAAGGCTAGGCATCCCCTCTACAATACGGTATATACCTATCCAGAACTGATTTGCGACATGCTTGATGATCTAGGCATTACGCATGAAGACGTTGAGTCCTACATCGCTAACCGGCAAAGCTAAGGAACCGAGCGATGGCAAAGACAGTTAAGTGTTCATGTGGGCGAGATGGTTTGAAAGTAACTATGAAAGGTCATCTGCCGCCGCATGTCACGCCAAGCGGGCTACCCTGCCCACATCGGTTAGTGCCGCCGCAAAAAAGCAAGATTAAGGAACGAAACAGATGAACAATTGGCGCATTATTTCAACCGCCCCACGAGACGGAACGGCGATTTTGATTTGGCCTTATGTTCCGAGTTATGTGCATGGAGAAGAGGTAACGATTGGATTCTTTGATCCATATGTCAATTCTTTTGTGAGTGAGCATAATAGTCGGTATCCAATTGAACCCACGCATTGGCAGCCTTTGCCGGAACCCCCTACGGGAGTATAGACAACATGACACAAGAACAATTTGAAGCGCGCGAAGCTGAATTGCTTTCGCGCTTTCCAGAAGATTTCCGCGCTACCATCTCATACATGGCATATGAACGCGGTCACGCTTATGGCTATAATGAGGTTCTAGGCCATGTAGAAAGCCTAGTGTATGACTTGCTTCCTGCGATTGAAGCCTACACGGCACGAATTACAAAAAAGTAATTTGACGCCAAGCCTCACCCCTGCTATAAACCCCCCATAGACACACGATAAGGAACCAACACACATGCCTTTCAAGATCATCTATCTCAGTGGCGACAAGGATAAAAACGCCACTATTCTGAGTCATTCTCAGTATATTTCTACACTCGAATTGGAAACGGCACAAGTTGCCGAAAAGTATATCGTGGAAGTCAAAAATTTTTGCGAAAGAAACAAGATCACTCCGCTCCCCCGCTACCGCATCCAAAAGATCGTGACGGCAGCCTGGGAAGAGCGCGAAGCAAAGCGTATGCAGGATGGCACCTATAAGCCTCTGCCTGACTTCATCACCGATGCCTATTGGTGGCAGAATAACAAGCAGATTCACGGCAAGCATTTTGCCCATCTTGCGGATAAGGATGAAAGCAAGATTGCGTTCACAGAGTCTCCTGAGAAGGGAGAAGCTGATATCCAGCTTGTTCTGTCCCCTACTGCCTACCTTTCGCGCTACTTCGGCCAAGTTTTGGGACAGCGCGATATCCGCGACATTGGCTCTATGTTCCAAACAGGCTCTTTTGAGTTGAAGACCAGCTTCTCCCCTGATGACTTTGAGCGCATCTATGAGGCGGCGCAAAATGTTTGCGGGGATGGTTCTTCGGCTGAATCCTGCATGCGCTATCCGCGCCGCAACTTTGAGACGCCACGCCATCCTTCTTACGCCTATGGTGCAGGAGACTTGGCGATTGCTTGGGTTGACAATGAAGATGGCGTCTATGGGCGCGCTGTCATCTGGCCTGAGAAGAAAACCTATGTGCGAGTTTATGGCAACAATGCTAACTATCAGGCACTAATGCACAGGCTTCTTAGGGCGCAAGGCTATGTGCATGTTAAAGAGTTCGAAGGTGCGCGCCTTTTGAAGTACGCTTTGCCTGAAATCAAGCACGACAACGGTATGTATTACCTAGCACCTTATCTTGACAACCGTGGCACGCGGTATCTTCGCGAAGAAGGCGACTTCTTTGTGATGACGAGTGATAGCGAAGGCACGATCTATTGTGACACGACATGTGGTAAAATGTTTGTCTATAAAACCGTGACTTGTGCTAAGCTTGGCATTCAAGTTAGGGCAGATGATACTGTTACAGTTGATGGTGAAATCTGGTCTAACCGCGCCCGCCGGCAATATAGTGGGGGCATTAGCTATTGCGACCACACTAATGAATTTACGACTCAACCAGTTGTTCGAGTTTGGGGGCGGCATGGCCGCATGAGCGTCAAAAAGAGTATTGCTGATACTTGGGATACGTTCTATTGTGAGCGTGCGGAGATTCTTTGTGACGTGCGCTATCACAACCCCATGACGGTTCATACCCGTAATGGCACTAAAGTTTGGAGCAACAAGTATCGTGAGTATGTCCGTAAGTCCCGCGTTGATGGGAAATTCTACGTAACAGGATACTACCCTGAGAAGCAGCAAGCGCCTACACCTTCTGCGCCTGCATCGGATGAAACGGCGATAGACTCGGTATATTATGGCACTATCACCGGGCGTTTTCGTCCGTCTACACAAACATTCCGGTTTCGCGCTGATGATCTGAACTGGCAATTAAACGTATCAGACCAAATAGAGTTTTTGCAACGCACCCCTCTAAACTGGTTTGAAGAAACAAGCGAAGTGGAATCCTAAATGACCAAGCATACCCACCAAGAAGACATGGCAGCGCCTAGCATGGCGCTGCCTCACATCCATGAACTTTTGCAGATGCACACCTATGCCCGTCCTGCCGGTAGCAAGACGGAGCAAATCTTTAAAGAAAAGTATCTTCTTCCGCTTCCAGGCGCTTACACGGATGGTGCCGACAATGTGATCGTAAAGGTAGGGGAAAGCCGCGTTTTGTGGTCTTGCCATACTGATACCGTCCACAAGGAAGAAGGTAGAACCAAGTTGGTTTACGCCAACGCGATTCTTTCCCTGAGTGACAAGGAAGAGAAGGCCAATTGCCTTGGTGCCGACTGTAGCGTAGGCGTATGGATCATGCGACAAATGATCCTGCGCAGAGTGCCAGGTCTTTATGTCTTCCATGCAGGAGAAGAGATTGGCGGCGTGGGTTCAAGCCATATCGCTAACACTACCCCTGAACTTTTGACTGATATTGACTTCGCCATTGCGTTCGATAGGCGTGGCGAGACAAGTGTGGTCACACATCAGTTTGGTGGGCGATGTGCCTCTCAGGCTTTTGTAGATAGCTTCGCTGCCCAATTCGACCTTGGCCTTACCGCTGATGGAGGCGGCACCTTCACTGATACAGCCAACTATACGCACCTTGTAAGTGAGTGCTCAAACATCTCTGTAGGCTACTACAACCAGCATTCGAAGGATGAGATTTTGGATGTAGGCTTTGCTGCAACACTTCTAGAGCAGATTTGTAAGATTGACGAATCAAAGCTAGTCGCAAGCCGTGATCCTACCGCCAAGACTTCTTCCAATAGTCGTTTTGGCTATGAGGATTGGTGGGCGCGTGGCACCTACTACCCCTCTGATTCGTCTCGATCACGTCACTATGTGGATGACACGATCTTTCGGGAAGGCAAAGACTTCATGGATGAAGTGACCGATCTTGCTTTTGAAAATCCAGAAGTCTTGGCAGAGATTTTTGAAGATTTTGGCATTGACCGCGAAGTGATTAGAACCTATGTTTTTACCCACAACGCAAGGAACAACAATTAGATGAAAGTGTGGCCTTATCCTACCAACATCCCTATCGGAAGCCGCTGGATTAGTTCTTGCGGCTTTCATATTGTTAAGGTTAAAGAGTTACGCTTATCGTATCCTCCAAACCAAAGCTACTATGATGTAGTTTTTGAATCGGCATATGGTGATGAGCGCAGCATGGATTCCGTCAAATTCCAATACCGATATGCCATGCTAGACCTAGACCAAGATTACAAAAATGTAATTTGACATAACGCATCACTCTAAGTAAGATGCCTTCATCAAGACAACGCAAAGGAACTAAACAAAATGCTTTACGACACCGCTACCAGTGACGTGGCAATCGCTTTGCGCGATGAGGCAGCCACCAAGACCGGCACCAACATCAAGCACATCGCCGTTGGGCGTAGTGACTTGTTTCGCCTCAATCCCTTTTCGATCAAGGTGCGCGAGGGCTGGAATAGTCGCGACCTGAACAATCCAGAGAACCAAGAGCATATCCAAGCTCTTGCTCAATCTATCTCGGAAATCGGTGTGCAGGAGCCCCTTACCGTCTATATGGATGGTGAGACGCCATATCTTACAGACGGCCATTGCAGGCTTGCGGCCACCATGCGCGCTATCAATGTGCTTGGTGCCGATATCAAGTCCGTGCCTGTCAAGACCGAGCCGCGTGGCGCTGATGAGCGTGATCGTCTCCTGAGCCAGCTTGTGCGTAATTCAGGCAAGCGCCTCACGCCTCTGGAGCAAGGCAGCGTCTTCAAGCGCCTTTTGGATTTGGGTTGGTCTGAGGCACAGATTGCTGCCAAGACGGGCACAAACCCCCAACTGGTGACGCGCTATCTTGATTTGCGTAGCGCGCCTATCGAGGTTCAGGATATGGTGACGAGAGGCGAAGTCTCAGCCACCTTGGCAATCAACGTCCTGAGTGAGCAAGGTGCTACAAAGGCGTCTGAGACGCTGGTGGCTGCCGTCACTGAGGCTAAGGCGCAAGGCAAGAAGAAGGCAACCGCTAAGAACCTTGAAGGTGCCTCTACCAAGGCAAAGAAGAGCGCCAAGGTCGATACCCAAGTGACCGAAATGCTTCGTTCGCTTCACGCAGCCCTTGAAAATGTCTTGCTGCATCTGCCTGAGTATGATAGCGAGATGGAGCCAGCCTTTGCGCGGGCGCACAGGGTAGCAATCGAGAGTGCTGCGATGGCAGAAGAGTTTTTGGATTAAACGAAAGGAAAGCAAAATGCCAGTTGTCCTAAATGCACCAAGACCAGATACGAAAAGCCTAAACTCTCTTGACTATGGGCAAGTAGCTGTAATTGTCGGGGGGATGTATGATGGGTTGATCGTGATGCGCCGATCACGCAACTTCTCGGAAGGGTTTCTTGTATTTAAAAAAGGTCAAGACCTAATTGACGGGTTTAATTCAAATGCCGATCACCCGATCCGAGTTCTCCAAAGTGGTGAATCTTTCACCGTAATCATTCCTTAACGAAAGACAAAACACATGAGCAAGCACAACACCAAGCCCCAAGCCAACAACCAACTTGCGTTCAACAAGAACGCAAGTGAGCGTAGCCCCTTCAACGTGACGGCAAAGCCTGCCTCCAAGGCTGCGCGCAAGCGCAAGCAGGATCGCAACAAGGTAAACCGAAACACCCGCGCTGCCCTCTACAACGAGTTCCAAGGCAGCAACAAGTGGAACAACTGCGCCCTGTTCCACACGACTATCCGCGCTTTGCAGGGAGGGACTGCGTAATGCCGTTTGATATCCGCCGCCTCGAAAATGTGCGCGATTATGCACACCGAGTTGGGCATGCCATAGATGTGCATACGTTGAATGATGCAATCCGTGAGATTGCTGATTTGCGTCAAGCGCTTCTTTGGTATATCCAAAACGACGAAACCAATGTAGGGGATAACCCTCTGCCTGAGTATGGCGGTCAAACTTTGCGCGGCATAAACGCTTATTGGATTGACGGGCAAAACCGAGCCCGTACCCTTCTTGGATTGGAGAGCGTCTAGTGAACTGGAGAGCTAGCAATAACTTCGAAACGAGAGGGTGGTATCTCCACCCTTTCATCCCCTTCACGATTTGCTATATCGGTGATAGCCGATATGCAGTATACACTGAAACTCGGCAAGACGCTGCGTATCCAACGCAAGTCTGTGAAACCCTTGCAGAAGCCTGCCAATGGGCGGAAAACGAATATGAAGAAAGGAATAAGCGATGAACAAGAAGATTGTTTTTGCGGGACTTTTGTCCTCTCTACTTGTGCTATCCGCATGCGACGATCCAGCGAAGGTAGCGCGGGAAAACCTTATTCGCGCCGCTGACAACTTCGAAATCAACCGGCGCATTACATTTATAAATGGTATGACGAACCAATCCATGCTTGTCATCGAAGGCTATTGTTCTCTGGAGATTCGACCTAATGTGTTGGAAGTAATTTGTAAGACAGGGCGTCAAGAGTTTAAGCGTCACCATTTGGGGCTTGCTGCAACCGTGTCATATATGAGTGAACAAATTGACCCGCAGCCTGCAAGCACCTATCGTTATCGCGTAACTTTCAATCCGACTGTGATTATCCCTGACATTAGAATGCAAAATCAGTAGAAAGGAATAAGCGATGAAGCCTTGGGAAATCCTTGACGCGGCTGCGTCTTTGCTTTCAGAAAATCAGCATAATATCGCGAGTAGCGATGCTACCCACGTAGCGCGCATTTTGCGTCACCAACACGAAAAGCAAGCTGTCTACAAGGAATATGAAGACGCGCTTTCTGAGATTTACCAGATTGATGCAAGTTACAGTAACCCCAGTACTTTGGCATACGCGGTTCTAAGGTTTCAAAGAGCCATCACAGCTAAAAATAAGTTTGACGCTGAAAGCTAGGTAGGGTATAAATCTCTTACACCAGAAGCAAGGAAATTTATAGTTATGGACGATATTAAACGCGCCGCTTTGCGTAAGGCGGCGAGCGAGGCGACGCAAGGCGAGTGGGTGGCTGATGAAGCCACGCCGTATACTTCGGACATGGGGCCTTTTGATGATTTTGGCGCGAGTGTTTACGCCGATCATCTGTATGGAAAGGCAATTGTCGTAGGCGGCGCCCAAGACGAACAAGGTGGCGCTGTAGGGGTTTTGACTAACGAAGACGCCCGCTACATCGCCCTTGCCCACCCCGCTGCGATCCTCGCCCTGCTGGATGAGTGCGAGCGGATGCGGGAGGCGTTGACCGCGTTGCAGTCTTACGCCGCGTCCAAGGTGCGCCCTGCTGGCGCCCATCACGATCCTGTCTGGGTGATGGTCGCAGATGCCCTGGAGCCCCGCGCATGACCGCCCCGGACATTTCTCGGGAGGCGTGCGAGCGGTTGCGCGTGCGGCTGAAAACGGTGCCGCTTTATCACAGCCATGGCGAAACGGCTGATTTGCCGGAAGAAGCCGCCGATATAGTGGTCGCCCTCCGCGCCGCGCTGGATGCGGCGGAGCGGGAGAGGGATGGAGCAAACGCGCTGGTCGAGCGAATGCACGCTCAGGACGTTCTCGCCATTCAGGCGTGGCAGAAGGCCAATCCTGGACAAGGCCTTGTGTGGCCTAGCAGCATCCGGCTTTCTGCGTGGTGCATGGGTGAGGTCGCCAAGCTCTCAGCCGAACGCGACGCCGCCGACGCCACCGGCTACGCGCGCGGGGTGCGGGATGCGGCGGAAGCAGCAAGGAGCATCCCGGCATGCCCGTTTGATCAAGAAGCTTGTGAACTTGACCCTGAAACGCCGTGCCCCGTGTGCGGTGATTTGGGCACATGGGATGATGAAAACCTTGCGCGTGTCTCGAACTGCATGACGCCCGCCGCCGCCATCATCGCCCTGCTGCCCGCCACCGAGAAGGACACCCCCGATGACCGCTGACACCGCGCCCGCATGGGATGGGCGGCCCGAGAACCCGGACGTTGATGGGTGGCATTGGCTTTCGTCTTGGACTGGCCTGGAAGGCTGGGAAAAGAGAATGCCATGCACAGCCAAATGGCACGCCGGTCGGCAAAAATGGATGGATATGGAGCCAGATGCCGAGTGCAGTTGCGGCGAGATGATTGACTGGCCGCCCGAGCACATGGCCCGCTGGCATCGCTATCTGGCCCCCGCGCTCACCCCTGCCGAAGTCTCAGCCCGCGAGCGCGCGGCCTACGCGGCGGGGGCAGAGGCGATGCGGGAGGCGGCGGCGACGTGCGCACTGGTCAACACCGCATGCCCAGGCCAGCGCAATGCAAAAGACCAATGGCGCGAGAGCATCGGCGATGGTGTAGCCGCAGCCATCCGCGCCCTTCCCATCCCCACCGACGCCGCCGCCGCGCTGGCCGAGGTCGTGCGGCGAGAGGTGGAACGGGAAAGGGAGGCGATCATGCAGATTGTTGAACAGCGCGAAAGCGAATGGATGCGGTGCAACGACGAAGCCTGCGGATACTACGAAACAGAATGCGGCGCGATCATTGACGCCATCCGCGCCCGCAGCGGGGAGCCCACGCCATGACGCGCGCGGAGTTGGTGGAGAAGATGGCGCGCGGAATGTCTAAGAGCGGCGAAGGCGCGCATGAAAAGTTCTGGCCCGGTTACACGGACCAAGCCACCGCCGCCCTCGCCGCACCACCTAACAAACTTTTAACTTTACAATTCCCTGCCTCTAGTCTAAACACAGTTTAGGCAACGCATCGCTAGAAAAATCCTACTAGGTTAGGGGCGAGGCTAACCCCAAAGGGAAAATCAGTTGTATGGCAACACTTAACATGAAAGATATGAGAATGAACAATTGGCCTAATCAGAACGCTCTTGGAGAGCCTAAGTTCCCCGAGATTGCTCGCACTCACTTTCTTCGGTATATTGCCGAAGATACGGGACTCAATATGGCACCAGATCACGTCATGGTGGATACTGTTTTGCCTGGAGTTTGGAACCCTCTAGAGCGTAAGTGGTTTGTTCTTGGTGAGTTTTTGAGCGTTGAAGAGATTGGTCGCGATTGTGATTATATCTCTCCTGCTTATACCGAGAATGAATTGCGTCAGGCGAAGCGCGATATTATTGAAGACGCGATTACCGACTGCGAATTTGTTGGCGACCAAGCACTTGACGACGCGGAGAGTCGTGGTGCTTACGCATGTGCTGAATATATTCGTAAATGGCAAAAGGATATTTGAAAATGCCCACTATCCAAGAAAACATCGCAAGCTGCCTCGAAACTCACCGCATGGAGCTAATGGCAATGCTCGACGCGCTGCCAAAGGCCACTATGAACGGGCTAAAGGCCGCAGAAGTCACGGAGCATCTTACTCGCGCCAAGCACGCCATTGGGCTTGCACGGGCTACAATCCTTGAAGGAAAGGGAAATTAAGATGACTGGTGTTTTGTATTTTTGCGAGAAGCAAGCAGTCGGAAAAAACAGAGTTTCGTTTACGGAGGTAAACGACGACCGATATGTTGGTCGCGCATTTAATGGTCGCTCTTCACCGTCTGAATCTTTCTCACTTACTTCATTCTGGCTTGGCCGCGATAGCGAAGCAGATTACGAAAGTAACGAAACAAAAGAAGGCGGATCAATGTATTACTGCGACACGGGCAACGGTTATGGATTTACAGACGTGATGAGCAGGCGATGGGAAGAGCCTGGAGATTGTTGGGAGGGTTCACCTTCTGAATCTTTTACGCTATATTCGTCTTGGACAGGTAGCGCGCCACGAGAAAAAGTGAAGGCATCTACCCCCGTCAAAACTCCTAACCCCTATGCTTATCTGGAGCAAGATTAAATGGAAATTCTAGCCTTAGCAGCCCTTGGCGTTATTTTTGTCATTCGTGTGTGCCTATACGACTGATGAAACAAGAGACGCCAGAGAACATGATGCGCCACGAAGCAAGTTTCGCTATGGATCGCATCAGAAAAGCAATCCTTGAAGATGATATGCACTCATCTTCTGTCTATCTTGAGCAAGCACTCTCTTTTGCAAATTCAGCACTTGCATTTGCTCGCCAAGGTAGTATGAATACAATGGTGGAGCGTCCACCAATCACGGTAAGCAAGCCGCGAGCTAAACTAACTCTCGTTCACAGTAAGGAATAAATTATGAACATTACACCTTGGGAAAAGCGCACAAAGTTTACACTCGGTCCCTGTGCGCGCCGATATACCGGAACACCATACCGCCGCATTCTTGGCTTCTTTACGCAAGGAAACCAAGAACACGCCCTCCACGCTACAAAAGGTTGGCGTGTGCGACCAGTAGTTATTGATGGCGGTGCTATGGCGAAGTTCTTGTCGTCCATTCCAGCGCCAAAGCCGCAGCCTCTGCGCTACGCCACCACTATTTCTCAATCTGACTATCTTCGTGGAGGCAATCACTAATGGACTCTCATGCACTCGTTGAGGGGATGTATCTAGCCCCCGAGAACCTATCTCCTGCATGGCTCGCTGTTCACCGCGACCTAATGGCAAAGGGATATACCGTGGCAGCTTTTCATATGGCGCAGATGGTGCGTATGATTAAGCCGCAAGACTATTGGGTACGCGCTAAGATTTAGCGCGTCCCTAACAAATAATTAACGAAAACGAAAGAAACCAAATGGCAAATCCACTTCTCGTCTGTGTCTACGCTTATCTTTTTGTCTGTCTTTGCATAGGCGTCTTCAAATGATTAGCGCCTTCGTCACAGAGATGCAGCGCAAGCAGTATAGCCCCCACACCATTAGGGCTTACCAAAGCACGCTAGAGCGCCTTAGCCAACACGCCAAGAAGGACGCACAAGATTGTACCCACCAAGACATTCGGGCTTTTTTGGGTTCGCTTTCTGGCGTATCAAACACAACGCGCGCTTTGCACGTCTCGGCCATCAAAGCATACGCCCTATTTCTTCGTAAGACGGGCGTAGAGGCACCTTTGACTCATGTAAGGGGCCTTCGTAGCCCCAAGCGCGACAAGACGCTCCCTCGCCCTTTGAGTGAAGATGCAGCCAAAGCCGTCATCAGCGTCAGTTCTAGACCGTCTACTAATCTGGAGAACTGGCAAGTCGCGCGCAACCGCGCGATGATTTTGGCAATGTATGGTGCAGGGCTTCGCTCGGCTGAATTGTTGGCGCTACCCTTCAATGTCGAGACGCATAATGCGCTTCGCGTCATGGGGAAAGGCCGCAAAGAACGCCTTGTGCCACTTCTGCCAGTCGTGGCACAAGCGATTGAGACTTACAGGCGCCTCTACTCTGAGACGTTTTCAGATACGCCTGAGCGGCTATTCTCAGGCTTCTCTGATAGGTCGCTTCGACGCTTGGTTGAAGGGTATCGCGAGCAACTTGGGTTGCCAGATACCTTTACGCCACACGCGCTCCGGCACAGCTTTGCCACTCACCTTTTTCAGAATGGTGCCGATTTGATGGTGTTGGCTGATTTGCTAGGTCACACGTCTGTATCCACCACAGCGATTTATACGCAAGTGGACAAAAAGTCACTTTCCAAAGTGCTGAGCGGGTGCTATGGGGATAGATATGAAGTCAATCCTGACTTTAAGGAAGCAGCGTAATGAAACTCCCTGAACGAATTAAAGCCCTTGCGGATGCTGCGTGGTCGCGACAAGATTCACCAGAGCCGTTAAATGTAAGACCAAAAACTATTTTGATGTGGGTTGCACGGGATAAGATGCTCGTTGACCGCATTGCTGAATTGGAGTATCAAATAAACTATGGGCGTAAGCTGCAAAACTCTCCGACTTCCTATTCGTCGAGCCCAGATTACTTCACGCCTGCACTAATCGCTGCAAGCGTAGTTGCATTCTCCAATTCTTTTACCCAATCCTGTGAATAAGGAACAAAACACATGGCCGATCAAAATACTATTGCCCAGACAATTGACCGCCTCGTTACCGCTGCTGAGCGTATCGGTAATTCTACCATTGAACATGCCCCGCAAGCGCTTGAAATGGTAGGCGTGTTTTTGCAAATGCGTGCGATCATTGATTTAAGTATTGCAGGATTTCTCTTTGTTGCTACCCCTATTGCGGCCCATAAGGTCATAAATAAAATTGTTCAATGGTATAAAAATTCTCCAGATTATGGCAGTCGGTTTGAAAATGAACGCGAAATTCCAGCCGCAGCCGGTGTTGCTGCTACCGCCATTTTGGCCATTGCAATTTGGTTATCCGCATTTATTACAGTAGCCGAACCTAACAAGATTATTTCCGCCACAAGCCCACAAAATGCGTTAATTGCGGCAGCGGCCCAACGTATCGAAGGCACTAAGCGGTAAGGAACAAAACACATGACGAAATTCCATTTTGGCATTTATGTCGGCCGTAAAAATCACCTAAAAGGTGAGCGCGCTATGATCCGACCTATCGAAAATTCTATCTTTGTAGATGCTCAATTCAATAACGTAGATACCGGCCTCGGTTATGGCTGGCACGAGTTTTATGCTTCTGATTTTCAAATTGATAATGGGGATTAACCTTATGTTAGCAACTTTTTACCTGATTTCATTCCTTTGTTTTGAGCAATCGTGCCAGCCTATGCCGCGTCTAGGCCCAGGCCCCAAGGAGCAATGTGACGTAGCACTTGACGTTATTGTAAACCACACGCCGCTTCCTCCGGGGTTCTATGTTGTCGCTGGCTGCGTAGAAGAGCAAGAGTCGTGAAGACACTTATCCCCGAGCGAGATTATTACGATGAAGTTTATCACTGGCTTGCTAAATATAAACCAGACATGCACGAATTGCGCGGCGCGTTTGAGCCAGAAGTAAATCGCAATATCAAGAAGGAAAAAGCAAATGTGGATTGACCCCGATGCGCGAAAACCCTCTCTTATGACTGAACTTGTGGGTAGGACTGCAACCGTTTTGATTACAACCGCTGTGGTCTTTATTTTGCTTGTAATTATTTTTTCGTAAAGGACATAAAACATGACAAATGACCTTCCAGACCACTATAAGAGCGTCCTAGACCACGGCTTTATTGGCCTCGTTGACCACATGGGTAGTGATGAAAGCATCGTGCGCGCCGCTCGTGTGTCGTATCAAGGCGGCACACGCCCCGTCTCCGAAGACCGTCACCTTATTCGCTATCTGGTGCGCCACCAACATAGCAGCCCACTTGAGATGGCCGAATGCGTGTTTCACATTAAGGTGCCTATCTTTGTTGCCCGTCAGTGGGTGCGGCATCGCACGGCATCTATGAATGAAGAAAGTGCTCGTTACTCCGTGATTAAGGATGAATTTTATGTCCCGAAGCCGGAAGATATCAAGCCGCAAAGCATAAAGAACAAGCAGGGGCGAGATGGAGTTTTTCCACTAGTCGTAGCAGAAAATATTGCGGAAGAGATGAGCATTACAAATAGCGCGTCTTTTGACGCTTATGAGCATTTTTTGGAGCAAGAAAATCTATCACGCGAACTTGCTCGCACGGTTTTGCCCGTCGCCACTTACACTTCGTTCTACTGGAAAGCCAATCTTCGCAACATCTTTCATTTCTTAAAGTTGCGTCTTGATCCTCACGCGCAGATGGAAATTCGCGTTTATGCCGAAGCAATGCTTTCGATCATTGAACCGCTTTTCCCGCTCGCTGTTGAGGCGTGGAAGGACTACGATCTAAACGCCGTGACGTTTTCAAAGATCGAGATGGACATGGTGCGCAAAGCAATCGCGCTAAGTGATTTTAGGTTCCACATGGATGATATTCTTGCTTCTAATGGCATGTCAGCACGCGAAATCCGCGAGTTTAATGCGAAGCTTAATTTGGCGTCCTAATAACTCGGAATCCTGCTCCTGCACTATCAGATGCGCCAATTTCCACAGGAGCCAGACGGAACGATCCGTCTGGCATTTTTAGTAGCAAGGAAGTAGCTACGCCCGGGTTAAAATCAGCAACAGTAGTAAGCGTCCCGGCCTGAACACAACGCAGAACATATTCCATAGAACGTTTTTCTGGCGTAGACCAATCGTCTGTCATAAGAGCTAAAGCTTCAAAAGCGGCAACGCTATCTACCGCAGAACCATTACGCCCACCAAAAACACGATTGACTCGAACTCCATTACCTACCGCGTTACCGCCCGCAGCGGTGATAACGTGTGGGGTAACTACAGTTGACGCATTGTCTAAGCGTTGGATAATTTGGCCTTGATCGTCAATATTCAAGATTCTTTGCGCCGATACTAAGCCGCCGAACCTTTGAGACGCATCGGAGGAAAGTGCAAAGTCAAAAATAGTATTAGGATTTCCCCGAGTAAAGATTTGAGAACCTGTAAGATCGCCAGAAATGACACAACGAAAAAACCCACAGCCAAGCCCAGACCCGTTAGAGATTAACTCTCGGGAAGCGGCACCCATTTCATGCGTAGAAAGTGAAATGAAGCGGTTACGGGGAGCTAGGAAGGTTCCCCCAACGTCAGTAATCTGCACAGCAGCGCGTTCTGTGCCATCCCATCGGCCATTCCAGCCGATGCCACCAATTAATAAGCCGATAAACACATTATCTGCGGTATCCCGATTAGCATTCTGGCTAGTGCTGCCACCTACAGTAACTCCAGCGTATCCGGCCCTATAAATCTGGGTGCCGATAATAAGGTTACGTTGCGCCCCATGGACTAGCTTAATTCCTGCGTCGCTACATTCGGTAAGGCTACCGCCAGTAATAACCCAATCGGCACCAGTTAGGTCAATACCTTCTCCAACGTTGCGGATAAACGGGTTGCTAATAATACCTCTATCAGCGCGCTGCACGTTAATACCATCTGTTTGGTAGCCATTCAAAGCGACAAACTCACTTGAAGCAGTAAGATTAAAAATTCTCGGGGAGGCAATCTCGATATCAGAACTTGTGATGCCACCTTGTCTGTTATCGTCAACACAGATGCCTGTTAATTGACGTGAAGCGGTTCCAGTAATTTCGCAATCGTGAATATATGGTGAAAGGATTCGTAGGTCATTGTTACTGTCAGCACCAATTGCGTAACCGCTATTTAGGCCCCACGCTTCAAAACGATCTAAAATTACATTGCTGCTTGACCGAACACCTAAACCGTTCACCCTTCTTCCCGCAACCATGTCCTTTTGACGAATCCGAAGATTGCGTAAGTGCAAACCTGTTTTTGCGTTAATTAACATGACGACGCCTGTTAGGCCGTAACTATTCGCGGTAGTAGTAAAGTCATTACCACTTGCTACAAACTGCGAAGACGGGGAACCAACAAATTGTAAGTCAGATGGTAGGTCGATTCGCTCTCGAATTAGATAAGATTTGTTTGGTGGCGTGGTGAGAGGAACACCATTTGCTACTGCCGCTGCAACAGCATTACGGATTGCTGTAGTGGCATCAGTAGTATCATCCCCGATTGCGCCATAATCTTCTGGAGTAATTGATAACCTCAATTTAGTTTGAACAGGACTTGCCAAAGCGCCAGTTCCAGGTGGCGTATAATCAATTTGCGCGGCGGTTACATCGTGGGGGTTGTCCGTATCCTCGACGTGTTCAGCCAAATTATAGGTAACACCGTCTACGACATTTTCAAAAGAGCCATTAACGCGAGCGCCCGTAGACGACAACGAAAGAGAAGTGGCTTCCCCTTTACCATCGCGTACAGGCCGAAGAGTTCCATCAACACCTTCATTACCGTTTGCAATTTGGAGCAGACGCCCGTAAGTGTTTTTTAACTTTAAATTTTGCAAAGATTCTGACATTGATGACTCCCCGAGTGTATATTATCTCTAGTATACACCCTTCATTTTTGCAACCCCGTTACCAATTTTGCGATTTGTAATAGGCATCAAATTCATAATCGCATAGCCTAAAGCATCCGGAAGGTGAGTGTATTTTGCTTGGGGACCATTCTTGGCTACATTACCGTTGTCGTCAAAGCCAAGACTTTCGAGTGAGGTAATAAGTTCTTTACACCTAGGGTGAATAAACAGCTTCTTCTTTCCAGTCGCGGAGAGAAACGCACTATTGACGATATTAACGCGATCCGAGACGGCTGGATTCTTACGCGGCATAATCAGTTTATACCCAACACCACGCAGAACGCTGTGGTTGGTATTGCCACCCGCGCTTGTATGCTGCTGATTACCCGAAGCGTCAGGGTAAATAATTAGGTTTCGACCTTTAAACTTATCCGTTAAAAGATCAGCATACTTTTGAATTGTGGCATTAGGTAAAAGAATTTCGTCAATAACTTGGAGGCATTCTTCGCCTTCTGAATCAAGAAACTGGACAATCAAATCGCCTGACATTGGGAAGCGGTTAAAGTCCAAACCTAAATGGAGATTACACTTCCCATCATCGTCAATATTAGAGATAACATGCGTCATTCGCTGGAACGGCTGGTAAACTTTACCTGTTGGGCTAAGCCAAGACGCTAAAAACTCAGTCTCGAACACGAAAGGCGTCATAGTGCGCTTGGCTTCTTCGATTTCGTCTTTCGTTACGATGCCAGCGTCTTCGGTCGTAATCGTATAACTGTAATAATTTTGCTTGCCGGGGTCCAAGCCGTCGCAGAAGATATCGTAGAACCATTTACTACCAGCCGATACTTTAGGCGTGCCAAGGAACAAAGCATCACCCCTTTGGTCAGCGAGTGCCGGGCGAACAATCTTTGTCCACATTTCTTCTGTAATGTCTGCCGCTTCGTCAAATACCGCGAAAGAGATAGAAAGACCGCGAAGGCGATCAGGCACTTCTGCACCGAACAGACGGATCATGGTGCCAGTGGATTTGAGCACCAAAGACATGTCGGTTCGGTTGATTTCTGAAATCATGTCTGGCGGGATCATGTCAAGCAAATTACGCCACATAATTTGCTTTGCCATCTTCAAGGTGGGGGCGATATACACCACCATGCCCTTCTCAACTGAATTGGCGGCTCGGTAGAGTTCGTGCATACACAAGAATGACTTGCCGCTACGTCGCCCCGCTGATACGCTTCTAAAACGTGCCGGATGCAGATAAACATGGGCCTGCCACGGCAATAGTCCTAAGTTCTTGATTGCCCTTTGCTTTTCTCGCTCAGTTGGCGCCCAAGAGGCTTTGTCTACTACTTCTTTAGTCATGTGACTTTTGAATGGTGTTTTAGGGCGCCGTGCCAAACATCAGTCCCAATAATAAGCATGCCACCACGCTTATCCGCAACCATTGGTCTTACGCGATTAAAAGTTTCAGATTTTTGACAATCATCTAAAACGATATAGTCAAAACCCATACCTACCGTGTTCTTTGAATTACTTTCAGAGGTTAGATAAACACGAGAGCCATTATCAAATTCTACGAATTGACTAACGCAGTTAAACCGACCCATATTATGTAATTGATTTTTATAAATAGAGATATGGGTTTGGTTTGGCCACACAACCAAAATGTTAATTCTATCCTTTTCTAAAGCCATATCGCGAATTAGGTCTAAAACAAAAGTAGTTTTCCCTGTCCCTCGACCAGATTCAATTACATTAAAACGATTTTGGGGATCGAACTTTTCAACAATCATGTTTTTTTCTCCAGTATTAGTCATCAGCGTTTACGTCTTCTTCATCAAGCACAGCTCGCTTCTTAACGAGCATCGGCTTAATCTTGTCCTGTGGCTTCATAACTCGGCTTAGGTCGCGGTTATTATGTTCTTCCGCGTTCGCCTTCGCCACGGTCATGGTGAGTTGGTTTAGGGCTTTGGTCATCCGCACCAATTCAACTCTGAGCCCCGAACGCTGAGCGGGGTCAAGATTAGGGTCCATCGCTTGTTCAGCAAGGATCGCCAACTCCATCGAAATCATCTCGATATTTTGGTCAATCAGGCTATCTAGATTCTTGGTGCGAGAGCGAATCTTCTTTAGGCGTTCGGCAATTTCGGCGGCAGAAGTCAGCACCACTTCATCTTCTTTTTGCTTGCTGCCTCGAAGCAAAGCCAGTTTCTCAGGCGTAGACTTTCCTTCCAAATCACCCATCATCATAGCGCGTGCAACGTCAGCAACTCGCGGCTCTAAATTTCGTGTCCACTTGTAACGAGAAATGCGATTTGAGATGGCTTGTGACGTAATGCCTTTCGCTTCGGGGAGGGCTGCAATATCACGCAACGACCAACCAATTCTGTAGTAATACTCTAGGGTTTCCCAATCAGCACCAGACCGATAAGCCTTCACACCTTTCTTCTTTTGAGACTTCGTAGGGATTTTGACCCCTGGCCTAATTGGGGTCACTTTAGGCGCTGGATCGCTAGACATAAGCCAAAAACTCCAAAGTGCTGTTTCAATCGTGTTTATAGGTATTGTATTTTACACAAGTCAAGACTATAGCACTTGACATATAGATACTTAGTGCTTTTTATAGACTTGTCTTTAGAGAGGAACGTCTTATGCCTGTAAACACACCGTCAAAAGAATTTGAAGACCACCGCGAAGAGTGGGAAACTATTGAAGACGTTCTTTCTGGTTCGCGGGCAGTAAAGGAAAAAGGCGATAGATACCTTCCTAAACTTGATAAGATGGATTACTTTGAATACGAGTCCTACAAAAACCGTGCGCAGTTCTTTAACGCAACCGCCAGAACCGTTAGCGGTCTAGTTGGACTTGTGTTTCGCAAACCCCCTGAAATTATTTTGAACGAAGCCGAAGTGCTGCGAGATAATCTCAATGACTGCACTTTGGACGGACATTCTTTTACTACTTTTGCGCGTGCTATTTTCCGAGACACCCTATCATATGGACGCGTAGGCGCTCTTGTGGACGCACCTTCGAGCGGTGGCACGCCATACTTTACTAAGTATAAGGTGCATGACATTATCAATTGGCGTAAGCGCAAGTTGCAAAACGGCCGCAATGTCGCTGACCAAGTAATTTTGCGTGAACATGTCATTCTGCCTCGCGCAGATGGTTTTGGCTCAGAAAGTGTTGAGACTTACCGCGAACTTCTACTCGACCTAGACGGGGTTTACTATCAACGTGTCTATTACCCTGTGAAGAACTTCGATGGCACGACTTCCTACAGCATTGTTTCAGAAGCCGTCCCGTCTATCCCAGGTGCGGGGTTCTTCCGAGATGAAATGCCGTTTACGGTTTTTGGCCCCCATAGCACAGGTGTTGATATCCAAAAATCACCCATCTCTGATATCGCCGAACTAAATGTGCTTCACTATCAGCGTAGCGCCCAACTCGCTCACGGGCAATTCTATACGGCTACCCCCACTTATTGGGCCGTCCCACCTAACAATGGCGAAGACCCCTCATACACAGTCGGCCCCAATACTGTTTGGTTGGTGGATATGCCCAATGCTTGTGGTATTCTCGAATTTAAAGGTGAGGGCCTAAAGTATCTCGAATCTGCTTGCCAACAATTAGAAAATCAGATGGCGGGGCTTGGCGCTCGCCTTGTAGCCTCTCGCAGCAACACCGCTGCTGAATCTACCGAAGTTGCGGACATGCGGTCTAAAGGCGAAACTTCGCTTTTGTTTGAGATTGTCGATAGTGTTGAATCCGGTTTGACTGATCTACTTCGTGTCTGGGTTCGGTGGCAAGGTCGTAACCCCCGTGGCGTGCAAGTAAAACTAAACCGCGACTTTGTTGGTTCCGCGCTTGAATACCGCACTTGGCTGCAACTTGACCGCGCCCATGAGAACGGCGATATTGACGATGCGACCTATTATGGAATTTTGTTCGAAGGCGACGTATTGCCTTCAAGTTTTACTCACGAAGATGTAAAACGACTAGTTGACAACGCGCCCGCTAATAGGGCAGCAAAGAGGCGCGAAAACCCAGAAACAACTGACGCATAAGGTAAAAAATGAGTCAAACACTACACCTGACAAATACACAGACCGCGTTCCTTCCTATGAACGTAGAATATGCTTCAAAACTTCCGCTTCCTTTTGCGAAACGCAACATGTTGCAAAACGAGCGGGGGGTCGTAGTGTGTGGCACAGGCCCTACACTTGTTACAGGCCAGTCTTTACGAGAAATTAGGCGCTTAAAGCGCTTAGGTTACAAAATTATGGCAGTAAAGCAGGCTATTCGTGTTTTAACCGAACACGAAATACCTGTTGATTTTAGTGTTGCTATGGACCCGAACGAAAAACAAATTGCCAAGACACCGATCCAACATGGCGTTTTGTATTTTGTAGCATCGAGTTGCCATCCAAAAATGTTTGACTATTTAATGAAGAATAAGATGCAAATTAACATTTTTCATTCAGCGTGCGGTGCTGCAACTCACGATATGTCAGAAATGGAAATTTACGAGAAGTATTTTCCAAACGACTGTAGGTATGAAGACGTTGCTATGGGGGGATTTACGGTTGTCAACCGCGCGGTTTCTCTTAGTGACTATCTTGGCGCCAAGAAAATTGTAATCGCAGGAGCCCCTTTTGGTTGGCGCGAAGAGAGTGATTACTATGCACCATCCGTTACCGAGCCTGCGGGCAACGCAAGCGGCCCAACGCTTGATGACAAAGGGATTACAGATGGTAAGCGTTGGTTTACCAAGGTTGATCTTCTCCCAAGCGCTGTCAGTCTTGCCAAGAAGGCCAAAGCATCCCCCAACAAATACGAGTTTATTGGCGATAGCCTCGCCGCTTCTTTATGTAAACGATCTGACGCTTTTATTGAGCGTGTTTGTCCGTCAAAGTAGATGTATTGATTTACGTAAGTATTTAAGCATATTGTGTGCTTAATTGTTTGGCTGTGCCAAACCCGAACCGCCGCTCCGGTCAGTAGTGGTTCCCTGTGGGAGATATAACAATGCCTATTCGTGCTCTTTTTAACCCGATTACTCGAAACGCCGATGGCGGAGGCGACGGTGGGGGTGGTGGTAATACACCTGACGTTGCTGCGCTAATCGCCGCAGAAGTGGCAAAGGCTATCGCGCCTATCGCTGCTAAGAAGGACGAACTTCTTAATGAAGTTAAGACCGAACGCCAAAAGCGCCAAGCGCTTGAAGCTCGGCTGACTGGCCTCGGTGATGAAAGCGACATTGAGAAGGCTCGCGAGCTTATGCAACAGATGCAGGCTGATGCTGATCTTCGCATGATCGCGGAAGGTGGTAAGACCGCGTTTGATGAGGTTGTGGGCCGACGCACCAAGTCAGTTATCGAGGCAGAGAAGCGTGCCCGCGAAGCCGCTGAGAATGCCGCCAAGGAAGCAGAGGCGCGTCGTGCAGCCGCCGAAGATCGTTGGCGTAGTGAGCGTCTAGCTACCAGCGTTATGGGGGCTGTGACGCGCGCTAAGGCGCTCCCCGAGGCGGCTGATTACATCCGCATGGATGCTGAACGCCTGTTCGTGGTGGATGATGAGACTGGTCTTCCGAAGTTTCGCGAAGGTAAGGAAGTCATTGACCGCAATGGCAACCCCCATACTATCGAGACGTGGGTAGAGAGCCTTCGAGATGTGAAGCCGCTGTTCTTCGGCATTCCGCAAGGCGGTGGTGCTAATGGGTCTGGCCCCGGTGGTAATTCACGCGGCCCCGTCAAACTCGATAGTCGCGACCCTAAGGTTCTAAGCCAGAACATCGAAGCACTTGCTCGTGGTTCTGCGGTAGTAAACTACTAATTTTTGCAGCAGCGTGAGTAGCCCTCACGCTGCTTTTTCTTCGCTTACTATTGACTTAATGTAATTTTATTTATAGATAAAGGATTGTTTAGTCTTTAGGCCCCCGTGGGGCTTTAGGCTTTCCCGCTGGTCTTGAGGATTAGGCGGTCCTTGGAAACACTTTTTAGGTTTTCATCGGCGGGAAGCCGGTAAACCCCATACATAGGAGAGGCTACCATGCCTAATTCGCTTTCTAATATCGTTCCGAAGCTTCTGGCACAGGGCCTTCTGGCTCTGCGTGAAATGGCTATCATGCCTCGCCTCGTGTCCGGTGACTATGGCACCTTTGGCGCGCAGCGCGGTAGCGTCATTGACGTGCCTGTTGCGAACAACTTCACCGCCACTGACGTTGCGCCCGCCGTAACTCCTGGCTCGGCTCAGGATAGCACCCCCACCCTCGTTCAGATTCCTCTGAACCAGTGGAAGGAATCTGCCTTCTTCCTGACTGACAAGGAGCGCATGGAGATTGCCGAAGCCGAAACCGGAATGCCCATGAGCGTTTCCGGCACGGTTCGCGCGCTCGCCAACGCGATGGACAGTCATATCCATGCACAGTATGTGGATATTTATGGATATGTTGGCACCGCTGGCACCACGCCTTTCTCCACCATTTCCGATGTGGTGAACGCGCGTGCTGTTCTTAACCGCCAGCTTGCCCCCATGGATAGCCGCCGTCTGGTAATTAACCCTGACGCGGAAGCCAACGCTCTGCAAATTCCCGCCCTGTCCGATCTTGAAAAGACCGGCGATCAAGGCGTGAAGATTCAGGGTCAGCTTGGCCGCAAGTTCGGGTTTGACTTCTTCCAGACCACGAACGTTGTTCGCCACACGGCGGGCACCGCTGCTTCTATCACTGTCGCGTCCACCACGGCGGCTGGCGCTACGACTGTTGGCCTTATCGGCTCGGTTGCAGGCACCCTTGTTGTTGGCGATATCTTCTCTATCGCTGGCAACACCCAGACCTACGTTGTAACCGCCGCTGCCTCGCTTTCCGGCACTCAGGCCGCTGTGTCCATCCAGCCTCCGCTGGTTGCCATTGCGTCGTCTGGTTCGGACGTTGCCCGTCGTGCGTCTCACATTGTAAACCTCGCCTTCCAGCGCGATGCGTTTGCCTTCGTGAACCGCCCGCTTGCCAACTCGGGTGCCGGTGCCGAACTTGGTAGCTTCATTCAGCAGCTTACCGATCCGGTGACTGGCCTTACCATGCGTATGGAAGTTACTCGTCAGCACCGCCAAGAGCGCTTCGCTATGGACGTGCTATACGGCGCCAAGACGATCCGTCCGCAGTTTGCTTGCCGCGTCGCAGGCTAATAATTCCCTACAATTCGGGAGTAAGAAACCTAGCCGAAAGGCTAGGTTTTTTATTGCGCTTTTTCTCGCTGCTTTTCATAAATAGACATAGCCGTGTCTAGCCCAAACGCAAAAACAAGATCATTTTGTTCGTTTGCGTTTGTCGCGAGCGCTGCCAAAGTTACTCCGAGTGCCGCCGCCAAATGTAGCGCCCCTTTGTTATGGGGGTTGGACACAAGGGTATCCACGAGCATAGCGGAGATGTTTTGAATTGCTTCCGCGTCTTCCTTAGTCATAGTCACCCTCTTCGTAATCGTCGCTCGGGCTCAAAAACATATGCTCGGCTTGACGAAGCATAAAGACAACTTGCTCGGGCGATGCTTCTTCTGTCACGCTAAACCCTAACCCCTTGTCTTTATCCATATAGATTACCATGCCGATTACGGCGCCATTATCAAGCGCGCGTTCAGCCATAGCGATAAGTTGAGACGTTGCCATAGGCGGTGCGCCCTTTGGCTTCTTACGATTTGCCATTATGTGTTTTCCTTAGTTTGGTCGCCAGTTGCAGATACGCTTACCTGTTTCGTTGTGTGCTAGAATATCATACGCTGTAGACCTGTCAAGCACATCTCGTGGCGTGACGAAGATTGGTCTTGCTGCTACGCAAAAAGAATCAGGGTCGGGACCACTGTTCGCGCAGGCGCTCAGCAGGATTAGGCTCGCGCCTAAGATCATTTTCAATTTGAATGCGTTCACGCGCCGTCTCCAAAGTTCTAGTGGTTTGCTCGTTTAGAGCTTCATTTCGACCAACGGACTTGTAATGGTGTTGGAACGCAAGAAACCCTAGGCCGACTACTACCACCAAAACGACGATTTGCACAAGACGATTTGTTAGGAGTAACGAAAAAAACATTTAATCTTTCCGATTCTTCAAGATGAAGAAAATCGCCAAGGCTGTAGCGCACACCACCAAAGCCACCCCAACAAATGGATTAATGGTTGATAGTGCAGTAATGGCGGGGGCCGCAGTAGCCGCTGCGGCGGCTACAGAAGCCACAGCACCAACTTGGATGGCAGACTTACCTGTGTTGGTCTTCGCAGCCTCTACAAACGTCGCTACAGGCTTTACGATGCCAGCGCGGCGAAGCCCCTCATCAATTACGCTTTGGGTGTAGGGCTGCCCACCAAGTTCCTTATGAATAATTGCCTTCGTAAGTGGTTCGACATATTTATACTGGTGGAGGTCAATCTCTTCGTCTGGCCCGAATCCAGTCCGCTCAGACACAAACTTAACGTAGAGGTCCGTTCGCTGGTTGCCCGCGTGATCGTCCTTCGGCGGGCACCAACGATTAATGATGCCGCTGATTGTGTTTAACCCGTGGCGATCTTGATAGGTGGTTAGTAGGACGGCAAGTGCGCGGATACCAAATTCGTGAGATTCAAATACGGCGAAACGTGGGGGGTTGCCAGTTTGCTCAATACCTGCCTGACCCTGCCATTTATTCCTCGTATTAAAGTCAATATTCCCTGGATTGCGGTTTCTATAACCACGAGAATTAACTGCGCCCATAATAATCTCCTTCCCGCCCTACAACCCGCTCTTTCAACTACCTATAAAAGGCTTTACGTCTTCTTCTCGGTAATTGCGCGTCACGACCTTGTGGTTAACGATGCGCTCAGCTTCGGCGCATGCAAATTCAACAGGGTCAGTATAGCCATTCACAATCTCCAAGTCAAATACTTCGCCATTGAGGCTGCCCTCACTGGTATGAGACTTTGAAAAAATGCGCTTATACCACGGCTTAGTGTTTACCATCTCTAGCGCAGGACGACGCACCCGAACAACAATTCCACCAAAATCTCGGATCATTTCCATCTCATTGGGAAAACGAATGTCGTCTACAACAACACCCAAACCCTTTTCGATAGCATTTTCAATTTGCTCAGCCGCCGCGTCTACCCAAAAGTCAGTTGACATACAATCGCGACCCCACTCAGTCCCGAGCGTTTGCATAGCGTGGCGGGGCGTCCTGCCGCCAAGATAGACGCTTGGTTCATTCTTTAGGTCGCCCTCAATCATACGCTCGACTTCCTTAGTCGAAAGACCTTGCGAATGTAGATAGGCCGTCAGCATGGACTTTAGAGGGCCGGCCATCTTCATACGGGCATAGCCGTATCGAGTGTTTAGGCGAGCGGCCAGAGTAGTCTTCCCAGCGCCGGGGTAGGGGGAGTAAATTCCAATAACTTGCATGAGTTTGTCCTTTAAGAGTTTCTTGCTTTAACGCGAATACGAGGCTTCTCCGTCGCAATCGGTTCGCCTCTAAACCACGCTACACCCGCGTTGTCAACCTCAACCGTCTCGGGCGGCAACAAAATTCCTGAACGCCAAGTCAGCACAGCAAAACCTGGGCGCGAGTATCCGGGGTTGTCTTCTGCATACTCAAACGCAGGGTGTTGTTTATGGGCCAAGAAGCCACACTCGACGCCCCAGCGGCGCCCTAGGTAGTCTTCGATAGGGGAGACAGTCAAAGCATGTGTGTGACCCGTCACGATGCTTACACCAGCCACCATGGCGTTGTTGCGGGCAGCGCCGACACCTTGTCGGTTCTTGTGCTTAATGACAGTGTGCCCGCCAACAATGCCGGAGTTAATGTGGACAGACCATGAGAAATCCCAATTGGGGAAATGGTCAGAAAGTCTAAAGCCTGTGATACCGCGATAATCAGAGGCGGTAAGCGCAAGTTTATAGTCAAACCGCCTGTCGTGATTTCCAATTGTAAAAAACTTCTTGGTGTAGTGCGGTAAGCAATCTTCGATTGCAGTAAGTGTTTCTTGGCACGCTTCCAGTTCTGACTTTACGTCAGGCTTCTTCTCCCACCCCAAAGGTGGGTGGCGGCTAAGTCCCGCACCATCGAACAAGTCGCCGTTCATAACAAAAACATCAGGTTGGATTTGTGGCAACAGCGTTCGTAGGGCCGATTCTGCGGGGGTCACACCATCCCCCGGCCACTTGTGGCGGTCGCTAATGATTACGGCGGTTGCATTCTCTACAACGTGTTCATTACGCAATTTATAGGCTGTAGTGTCCTCTACGTCTGTAAATGATGTGTGAGACGGCAATTTGTAGCCGCGCGCTTCTAGTGCGTTTCGCCTCGCATATACGTTTCTTACGTTAATACCAAGGGCTCTTGCTACGTTGGTGGGGGAGAAATCGTTTTCTACCCAAGCGTTTAGAAAGTCTTGTTCAGACGCATATGACATGGTGATCCTTTAGGTGGTTTTGGCGTTCCTAATTCACTTAAAAGATTTTTGCAACCTTTTTATCGTCTTTCACCTGTCGGTCTAAGACTTTCTTCTAACCGACGCAAAATGTCTGTTTGAGAGCGCATACGCTCGTCAAGCCGTGCAAGATATTCTGAAATTCGTTGTGCCTCGGAAGCAAAACGGGCGTCAGTGTTCTCTAATGATACAATTCGACGCTCGTGATTTTCAACTTTTGCGCTAAGTGCGCTGTAAGACCAAACACCAAGAAAAATTTGTCCAGCTAAAACGAATAGTAACGTTAGGGGTATTTCTTTCCCTACGTGCCATCTCGTATTTTCTGCTTTTGAATCCGACATGGCTGCCCCTTAAGTGTCTCTGTGTGAGATTACTTAGTATAAAAGATTGCTAATTTTGTCAAGTTTCTAAACTGTTAAGGATCGGTTTGGTAAATCACTAACGGCGATTGGTGAAGCGATAAGACGATGTTGACGGAAGAAACTAAAAGCGTTACTAGCTCCAGCCGCGTTACTTCCAAATCTCAAATGCGTTAACCCCGAAGTTGGACCACTAGATTGCGTAACAGCGGCACCGCCATTTACCGAAACAGAAATAGTGCCTGCCTGAACATCAATACTTGCGGCGTAAGTAAACTCGGTGTTTGGTGTCATGGTAAATAGCGCGCCACCTGTCGTAGAACCAATGCGCGTGCGAACGGTAGAACCACCGGAAACATTTAAAAACGCGTAGCGTGTAGCGTCTGAATTGTTGTCTACTTGCCACAACATTTGGTCAGCGCCGGACGGTGCTGCTTGTGGGATGCGGGCGCGACCAATAACGGTGAAGCCACGCGATGGATTTACGCCCAAATTGCTTAAAGTAGTAGATGTTAATTCAGATGCCCGCGCCGTAACGGCAGGAGAATTGGCGGTCGGTAAATTTGGAGAAGAGGCAAAAGCGCCCCTTTCAAATTGCGGGGCTCCTAAAAGTAGAATAAAATCATAAGATAAGGTGTTGGAAAAAGAGACGCGGCAATGAGGGATTCCCGTTACGGCAGATGTTAAAATTGTCGCAGTCCGAGAATGTCGGACGGGAGTCGAAGTTAGGGACAAAACGGGGGAAGATGTGTCCGCATCAATAAGTGCGGAACCAGAATCGAGCTGTCGATTATATAGAGAAACATTTGGCGTCGAACCACTGTTGATGATAATACCAACTAAAGCGCTTACTGTCCAAACTTCTGTTGCCGAAACTGCCGTCGAAGCGTTTTCTAATTGGATTTGAATGTTATTCGAGGCACTTGCTGTCCCACTGTATCTAATGCGTGTAAAACTTACACCATTAATTACGACAGGGCTCAGAACCTCCCGCGCGAGTGAAGAAATCGGGGTGGGCGAAACCCAATTTGTAGGTGGGGTGCCAGGGGTTCCAGCAACAAAACCTTCGCCTCTTGGATTCCTGACGCTGTTAGTGCGGGCACCCTCTATAATTAAACCACGCTGAGTATCAAATCGGGGCGTTCCGCTGCTAAACTCAATTAGATTGCCATTACTATCTAGTAATGCCGCGTTTGAGGCGCGTGAAAAAGTAAAAGCAGGATGTAATCTACCACTGTCAATTAAGGTTGCAACATCAGACGAAAACGGTTGGTTTAGCCCGAATTTAATAAGCGGTGATACAAGCGGCTTTACAATGCTCATGCGAGAAGCCAGTTAATGGTCCCTGACCCGTAAGAAGTGCAATTCCAACGATACTCACGATCATTTTCATTTTCGTCTACAAAGAAAATACCAGTAGGAACAGTCCAAGTAGATTGTGTCCCAACGTTATCAATCGCTAAGGTTCGCCAAGTTCCGCTACTATCGCGCATCTCTAAAGAGACAGTCGCAGAAAAAGTGCCGCTGATACCTGCCTTAAAGGCTTTGCGCTTCGACACATAAACGGGGCTTTGTCCTGTGCTGGACAGAGTGCCTACAGGCATTGGCTTAATCCTCGTCAAAAAAAGGTTTTATATTGTATACGGCTGATAGTAACTTAAGTCAAGTTTTAAGCCATGATTTCATTTGCTTCTTCAAAAAGATCATTAACTTCCGATTCGCTTAAGCCAAGTTCAGATGCAATTGCCAAAACTAAATTGCCGTTTCGAGTGACTACATTGCCATATTCCCACGCCATCAACGCTTCACCCCCAAGTGCTTTAACCTTTGCATCTACTTCGTTGAACAAACCGTGCCGGGATAAGACCGCACGCGCCTGAAAATTGGACACTTCTGTAATCGGTGGTGGATGCCAAGCCGAAGGTGTGGGCTCCATTTCTGCGTTTATTACTTCCTCAGTATTAACCAAAGCATCGTAAAGGGGATCGCCTTGTTGCACATGATACGGAAATCCACCTTTTTGAACAATAAACGTCCCATCACTACGCCTGAACAAGACTTCCATTACGCGATTCTCCACGCGAAGCCTGTAAAGTAAAAGCCGGGAACGCCAGTAACAATAGTAGAGCCGCCCGCCGCTACACCAGCAGCCCTACCTTGGAAAACGTTAGACGTTGTAAAATTTAAATATAGGTACGCCCAAGTTCCACCGGAAGGTAGAACAAGGTCCGCACCGTCAGCGGAACCAACCTCCACCCATTGCCCAACTGTGCTAACAGAAGCAGTCGGCGCGGGCGCGGCGTTAATTAAGACACGGGCAGCAGTCGCATCCGCGACACGCGAAAGCGGAACGCCAATGCCTGCGGGCTCAACGGCTACGAGACGGAATGTAGAGCCATCATATCGAACTGTCACAAGCGCGGAAGCAGGAAGATCGCCCGCCGCCAAAGCCGATGCCCCTTTAAGGATATTGGTGGCGGTCAGTCCATTAATCGCGAGTGTAGTGGCGCCTGTATTGGCCGATGCCCCGTTGACAAAAGAATATTCTTGGCCAGCTACATACCCCGTAATAGGAGCGGAGATGGTAATGGTTCGCGCGTTTGCTGTTCCGCCCGCTAAGAAGCCCCAATGACTCCCTTGGAACACACTATATTCTCCGGGAACTGCATTATAGACATTGGTGATACCTGTGAAATTAAGGCGTGCGGTCGTCCCGGCTGAATTACCAATAACCGTTGTGCGGGCAAGCGTATTTGGAGAACCAGAAGTAAATGTGCCAATTCCCCATTCTGAAAGAAGACCATCTGACAGGACATAGAAACATGTTTGACCAGAAGAATAGGACGATGCGAAACTACGCCGGGAAGCCACGGCGCCGAGAAGATTTACCGTGGTGCCTGTGCCCGGATTATTACACGTTTCTTGGACCAAAGTGCGATTTGACATATCTATAACCTCTCGGTGATCTGAGCCGCCCACGCATACCGTGAAAATCCGGCTCTAGCAAAAGAAAAAGGACTTGGCTCTCTTAACATGCCATAAACACTATCGAAGTTTAAGCCGTCTTCATAGTCCGGGACGAACAGCACGTTGTATCCTTTACGGGCGTAACTATCAATGGTGTCCAAGTAGCTTCGAATTTCAGTTTGACTTAAATCATCCCATGAAATATTCCACTTGCGTCTTTGCCACATGTATTTCGGGTATTCAAAGCCGCCAGCACTTACCGCGATATCTAATCTGTTTTCCCGCTCAGATGATGACGAAAAACCGAAGTTTGATTGGGGTATGACCATATTGCCGCCGTAGGCAAGACCTACTTTCAATTGGTTATCGGGGTTCGACGTGTCAGTAATGGTAATGGTCAAATATCTAGCAACTAAGTGTGTCGGATGAACATAAATATGCTGGTTTCTTCCGGGCTCAACACCTGTTAAATCACCTGTATCCAATACATCACTTCCACCGGGGGTAGTGCCTAGACGATAACGGATTGTAGCGAGTTTAGTTAGGTTAGTGCGAAAAACCCCCACTGCGCGCCAAATAGCTGTGTTGCCCGAATAAGTGAAGTCAGCCAAACCCCAACTAGCGGATGACCCAGGCCAATTTGTTCCAGCCTGTAACGTAGATACAGCGTCTTGAGAATCAAGATAAATGTTCGCAGTTGTGGTGCCAAACTCACTCATCCACGGATACCCACCCTGTGGCAAGGTGAGGTTTGACACGGGTGCTACAGCAGACTCGGTGTCCGCAGTAATAACCCCGCCGTCAAATAAGTTAAACCAGCCTAGCCCGCCGTTTGCCATTATACCAGAACCCTCAACATAAATGTCGGTGATTTAGAATCTACCGTGTCCCCAATGATTAGCGCATTTACAGGGTTATCAGCAATACCGGGGTATTGAAAAGTAATCGCCTCCCCTACCTCATGTTGGGTCATAAGATAAGAAGGCAATTCAATGTCGTAAAGCCCTCTACGAACACCAAAAATATTGCCAAGATCGTCCACTAGGCTTTGAGCATCATCTTCGTCAAGCAAAAAAGTCTCAATAATTGGGGGGTCGTTTAGTGAACGGTAAGACCCAAGATTCATCGTGCTAAGCCATGTGGCATAAGAATAGGGTTCAGCCAAAAATTGCTTTTGGCTTTCGGTAGTTGCGCCTGCCCAATTGTCGGTTTGAGTTGTGTATCTGCGCGTATGTCCAACTCGCATCCTGTAAGGAGGAGGCGTCAAAGTCGCGGGTAAAGTGCGGGCCGTGCAATTAATGATTTGGTTCGTATTGTAAGACGCAGAAATTGCTAAATCATTTGGAGCGCGGAGAAGAACCGCTTGCAAAAATCCTGAGCGTGAAGGCGAAAGCCAAGCGTTAAGACCACGAAGTAAGTCATCTACCACTGACATGGCGTCTACGGGATCAGTAATGTATACGCCAGAAATATAAGGCCGATCCGCATTAAGACCAATGAAAGAACCAGTGTCGATAAAACCGGAATCAATACCAACTGTTTCTGTCAAAATGTATCTGGCTATATTAGCGCCTGTTGATTGCAAACCCGCCGTAGGGAAACTACCCGTTACGTCAGCCGTGATTACGCCTTGCGCGGTAGCACCCAATTGAAACAAACCGCGACTGTTATCCGTCCTATACGAACCAGATGCAACACTTCCTGAATACAAATTCGTTGTATCGCCAGCGTTGATAAACACTTCTGCGCCACGTTCATAAAGCGCTACAATCGTTCCCGGCCCATCATTATATTGCCAAATACGATTAGTCGGATCAATTAAAATTGGCGAGACGTTTTTGATGGGAAAAGAATTGGTGCCGCCTCGGCAAAACGGCAACGGCCTGTCTTTGATATCGGCAGAACCGTCATACCCGCCTGTTCCTCCATATAGAGAGCGCTGTAGGGGGCTCTCCCCTTGGTAACTCGCGTCACGGATATCAATTTCTACTGTATTCTGATTTCGGCGCCAAAGCCCGTTGCTTACGCCTGAAAATACATTCGATAAGTTCGTATAACTTGGATCAATAAAAAGCCCTCTGGAGTGATCGTAGCGCTTGTAGCCGCGCTTGATTGTAAGGGGGCGCCCATCGGCGGTCGCGCTATCCACAATCGCGGTAAGCCGCCCGCTCGGATTAATAATAGATATTGCGCCCCACGACACGCTTCCTGAATTGGACCATGGTTCTAAGCGCGCCGTCCTATCCACCCGCCAGCCTTCTACAAGAATCGGTTCGAATATTTTTTGACCGATAGGCCCATCGGGATTAGAAATGTAACCTAAATCAGAAACGTAAATCTTTGCGGATTCCGCATTTTGCGAAGGGGTAAGCCCAAAAGCTCCTGTTGGTGCTGCGGCAGTCGAAACTTCAAAAGCAATCGTGCCCGCTTCCGGTCTAAAATAAGAAATTTCAGCAACAAAAAAATCTTGCAAGTTAGCGCTAGGTGGTAAGCCCTCAGTAATTACCAAGGCGGCATCGCTTAAGACGTTTTTAAAATCTGCTGTTGGTGCGCCACCAGTTGGGGAGAACGCCATGCTTTACGCCCTCGCAGGAGTATTTTGTTGTGCGGCTGTCTGACGGCGTAGTGACACGAGTTCCTCGCGGATTGCTTGTAGCTCCGCAGAAAGAGTTTGTGTGCTAGTCTCAGTGATCTGGGCCATGGCGCTAACGGTTAGCGTATCTTCGTCCATAGATACAACCCCCTCTAGGGTTCCGAGGACGTTCTCGAAGAGAGTTGCATAACTTGCACCAGAACCAAACATGTTACGGCCGCTCGCAAGAAGTTGTTCAGCATAAGACTGTAAATCATTGATGCTGCGGAAATCTCCGCTTAGTGCTTTGGCAGAAACCGAACTAAATTGGCTGTAGGCGAGATTAAACTGAGAGGCGGGGTCAAGGATTGAAGCGTCGCTAAACGATAGGCCGCGAACATAATTTGACAAAGAAGAAATCGTCGCGGTAGCGGCTGAACGTGCGTTATCTGCCGCTTCTTTTGCCAATTGTACCGCTTCCTTGGCATATGCTTCTTGGATTTTTAACCGTTCAGCGGCTTGTAATTGTTCTAGGTAAATAAGGCGCGCTGTAAGTTCTTCGGCAGGAACACCTAGCGCTTCTAATTCTGCACGAACACGGTTGTTTTCAGCACTCGCCTCAACATACCATTGCATAAGATCGGCTTCTTGGTTGCGCCCTTCAACACGCAAAGTCCTGACAGTTAGGTTTTGGTCATACGTGCGTAGCTGTAGGTCGCGTTGATCACGTAACTTTTGAAGTTCCCGCTCGCGTGCCGCCGTCATCGCATCTACGCTCAGACCAAGTTGCGATGCCTTATCAATATTAGGTTGAAATTGTGCAGAAAGGTCTTTGAGCGCTTGCTCAAAAGCGGAAATAGCATCTGTGTTGTTGGTGAGTGTCTTATATGTTTCCTCATACCAAGTGAGATTTTCATTAAGCGCTTCGATTGTGCCGCTCGCATTCAGAATACTGCGGTAATCCCCGCCAACTGTGCCCTGCCAACGAAACTCGTTAAGCACCATGTTGGCAGCATCCATCGCAATTTCGCGTGCGCCTTCTTCTGTATTTGCGCGTCGTCCTTTTTGGCTTACGATATCGAGGTAAATAGTATCATTCGTGACGCCCGCCGCAACGTTGCCACCAATTCTAGCGCCGCCTAGTTTGTCACCAATTTCATTTACTAGGTTTACAATACTATCTACCGTGCGGCCTGCCGCAGAGGCGTTTTCAGCGCTAAAGCGGTTGCCACCAAGACCTTGGGTAGAACGAACGCCAGTGTCGAGATTGGTGCGGGCCAACTGACCACGGCTAGAAGGTGCTTGCCCTTCCATAAGCGAGCCAGCAATAGCGAGGATAGCGCCAGCCGCGATACCAGCGGGGCCTAGGGCAGCGAGGCCGGGGCCGATAAGACCCAAAGCGCCAGCAAGAGATAGACCGCCGCCGATCACGCTTGCAGCGCCGCCAGCGGCACTTGTAAACCCGCCTGCGCCACCTCGTTGTAGACCGCTGTAAACGCCGTAGGCGCCGCCAGCGATAGAAGCCGCAGGACCAAGTGCTTGACCGATTGACAGGCTGCTGGCGGGGCCTACAATTGGCACACCACCAGCGCCGACGAAACCTGTAGATGCTAGGTTGCCGGAAGAATAAATTGACGTATTTAGGAAATTACCAATACCAGTAGAGCCCATAAGTCCAGACGTGCCAAAAGCGGCGCCTCCGGGGTAAAAAGACCCCATATTACCAGTTAACCCACCCATAGCGGTGCGAGCGTTGCTTGCGCCGCTAATCTGCCCGATAATGTTACCGCCACTATCGACAATATTGGCGCCGCCACCCGTGCTGTTACCAATACCAGCAACACTAAACGCGCCGCCCAGCGTGCCGCGAGTTCCACCAAATGCAGCATTTAGAATAGGGTTAATAACAGCAAGTTTAAGCGCAGCCTGGGCGACTTCCGAGAAGACTGCTTTCATTACGTTTTTGAAGCTAATACCTTCAATACGTCCTTGGGCCAATGCTTCTGTAATGGCGGAACCAATGCGCTCAAACGCCTGTTCGCCAAGGCGTGATACTTCCGTCCAAGAGTTGGTAAGTTGCTCATTGCGAGAACGGAGTTGTTCTGCTTGTCGGATTTGGTTTTCAAGTAGAGTAGTATCTTGACCAACAAATTCTTGGCGAACACGCAGGATAGCCACTTCGGCATTGCGAGCCGCGACATTGGTGTTAATTAATTGTCCTTCGAGTTGAAGAATTTCTATTTCTTTGCGACCTTCGTCTAGTCGCTTTGCGGCTGCCAATTCGCGTTCACCACGGATAGCGTCTTCCACCACGGGGCGCATACGGCGTAAGGCTTCGGTGTATTCAACATTGTTTTCGCGAGCGTATTTACGGGCTTCTGCTTCGGCGCGAATGGTAACTTCCATCGCTTGCCCTGCGGCGGCACTTTGAGTGAAGGCTTGTGCAAGGCGGCGAT
>JACCDR011723433.1_pt1 | contig 36357 bp, 45 predicted proteins | sample 7446431 | NCBI WGS metagenome assembly JACCDR01 (sample SAMN15323443, study PRJNA562643) | freshwater metagenome | isolation source: river surface water | place: USA:Blue River Watershed | collected 2017-08-17 | reverse complement strand
TGGTTCGACACGTTCCCGGAGATGCGGGACTACTTCGACTGGGTGAACACCCAGTGCGCGACCGGAGAGGACGACTACGCATACTTCTCCCCTGCCGGAATGCTCCGCAACCACTGCTCTTACTGCGCCTGCGCCAACGGCGCCGCGCTGCAGACCCCCGCGGCCGAGGGAGGCAAGCTCGCCCTCTGGGAGGTCGTGAGGCGCTGCTTCGACCCGTCCAAGGAGTCCATCCTCTACGGATGCAAGCCCTGGGCCTGGATTCACGACCAGATCCTCCTTTCCATTCCCGAGGACGGATGGGAACACGAGAGGGCTGGCGAGGTTTCCGACTGCATGGTATCCTGTATGAAGCAGGTAATACCGGACGTGGCCGTCCGGACCGAAGCATGCGTCATGCGACGGTGGAGCAAGTACGCCAAGCCTGTCTTTGACACAGAAGGGAGATTGACGGTATGGGAACCCACAAGCTGATGAAGCAGGGCCGCAAGCCTTCGAACCAGTACGCAGACGTCCTCACCTGGCTCGAGAAAAAGGCCAAGGTCGGCGGAGAGGGATTCGTCTGGGCGCGTTTCGGCGATGCGGAGGAGGCTCGCATGGGAATGCGCCGCCTCTCGAGCTGCCTGCGCACGCAGGTGCAGCTCGAACCGGGCGTGAAGATTTCGATTCGCCGCTCGATGCTCTCGAGCGGGAAGTGCGAAGTCGTCGTCTTCCTCTACTCGGAGCCCGAGTCGGTCGTGCGTTTGCCGCAGGGACAGCGCTCGTGACCCTAGCACAGGCCGTGTCGATAGTCGTGCGGCTTTCCGACATGGGACTTCATCAGCACGACGAACTCTTGGCCAAATTCCATGATCTGGATTTGTTTCAGGAGCCCGTGCCGGAGTGCTGCGACGAAGATCCGCCCCCGTCAGCAAGGACACTGCTGGCCGAGGAGGATTCCAATTTCCTCGAAGGAATGAGGCACGGAATGATCTACGGACTCTGTCTTGCCTTTGGACTGCGCTCATGATCTACATCGGAGTCGACCCGGACCTACACAACACTGCGATCGCCATACTGAACGACAATGGGGCATGGTACGCTGATCTTTGTTCAGTCAAAAAAGAACTCAAGGGTCGCGATGCCATGATTCAGATGTGCGGAGTAGTTGCGACCACGATCAGAGAATCACTCGCGCATAATATCACGTCAGATTTGTCGTTTGCGGTCGAGGGACAAGAGTTCTTGACCAACAACAACGCGCGCCACGAAGACATCGGTCTCCTGGCTTGCGTGACCGGAGCCGCGATCGGGGCCGTTCGTCGGGGGGTCGTCCTCTCTCCCAAGCCTGTGCAGTGGAAGGGCAACGTCCCCAAGCACATCCACCACGCGCGCATCGCCAGAGACCTCGGGTTCGAGATCGAAATTCGCGGCGGAATCGAGCGCGGCTATGGAGTTCCCAAGGACCCTAAGATCCAGAAAATGCTACCCTTGGCGTCGGATTGGAAACATGCCATGGACGCCCTGGGCCTTGCGCTCTGGGCCAAAAAGCAATCGAAAGGAGTAGGAGCGCCATGACTCCAGAGCAGATCGCGAACACCGCCAAGATCGTTGCGGACGCCACGGGCCTGCCCAAGGACGAGGCCACCGAAATGGTGCAACGCCGTCTCATGTACGGCGTTCCGAAGATGGATCTGCCCTTCGTGCAGAGCTATCTCCGCAACCCGGAGATCGCGCACAACGAGCGGCTGAGAGTCTCGCACTCGCGTTCCTGGGCGCAGCTCTCCGAGCAGGAGCAGCTCGCAGAGCTCATCGCGACCGGAGTCGTCTGCGCGTCCCTCAAATTTCTGGTCGGACGATGATCGACGTCTCGAGTCTGGCTGAGGACCATCCGCTGCCGCAGAACCTCGTCCCCGGGGATCTCGGCATCCGCACCAAGAAGGATACGGGGCAGCGGCCCTGGTACGATCTCCTGTTCCGAGAGGTGCTCAAGAACACTCCCTGGATCTACAGCGAGATCGCGTTCTACCGCGCGTGGGTTTCGGGGGAAGCCTACGAAAACAAGCAGCTCGACGGAGACTGCTCGCTCTTTCTGATCGTCGATCCTGCAGACGCAAGCGAAGAGCCGGACATCGTCGTAGCCGGCGAGATCTTCCGCCGCTCGCATCGAACCATCCTGAGCTGGACGAATCCCAATCGGCTGACTATCCCCGCCGGCCCGCCCCGGATCTACTGGTCCTTCTCGGTCTAGAGTCGTTCCGCGGCCGCAACTGCGAGCAGCACGACCCGATTCAGCCAGCCCTGCAGCGGCTGGGTCGGGTCGGCTGCGCAGATGTCGAGGATGTAGTCCACGCGCAGGAGCAGCAGCCGCTCCACGAGCTCTTTCGGAGCGTAGGCCCTCGCGCGCGCCAGCGTCTTCGGACCGATCCGTCCATCGGGGGCCGCGCCGACCGCGATCTGCAGCTTGCGGGCCACGCGCGGGGCGCCGGAGTGGATCGCCCAGTCCAGGAGGACCAGCCCCGCGGCCGGAGGGAGTTCCCCGGCCCGCAGCGGCTCCCAGAACTCGGTGCGGTAGAGTTCCTTCGCGCCCTCGAGCGTGAGCTCGTCGAGGTTCACGTTCGGGAACGCCTTCGACGAGATGCCCCAGCGCGTTCTCCCTCCGCGGTCGTTTGGGGTATTCCCCCACTCGCCCTCGCGCTCGGCGACGAAGTCGATCGGCGAGAGCATCAGCGCACTGCCGGCACGGACGCGTAGAGCGTCGTCTGGTCTCCCGCCACCGTGGTCGCGCGCACCTTGACCTCGTAGAAGCGCCCTTCCTGGAACGCTGCCGCGGCCGGAACCTTCCCCTTGTAGACCCCTGCTGAGCCCGACAAGTAGCTGAGCGTGATCGGAAACGAGACGCCCGAGACCAGCGCCCCGGTGATCTCGTCCGTGATCGAGAGGAGCTGCACGGTCGCGTCATTGATCGGGAGGCCCGTGTCCGCGTCGTGCAGCCCCGCAGGCCCGCTCGGGTTCTCTGGGTCCCCCACCGCCACCCGCGCCGTGGTTTCCATCCGCAGCCGAAGCATTGTCGCCATCCCCTACTCCTCGTCCAGCCCGACCATTCCCTGAACCAGATCCGCCCACTCGATCTGGCCGCGGAGCTGTCCGTCCACGACCAGGGCCCCAGAGAGTACGGGAGCCAGGAGCAGCGCGCCCCGCAGCCGCTGGATCTGTTCGGCGGGAGTGACCGTAAACACGACGGACACCTGCACCGTACCCCGCCCGAACGCGCCCAGGACGTCGATCAGGGCGCCATGCACGTCGTCCGCAGCCGCAGAGAAGCCGCCGCCGCGCGCGGAGGATGCGGCCAGGGAAGCTCCGAAGGAGAGCGGGGCCTCGGACAGCCCACCCCGAGCGACCGCAGCCAGGGCGGCCAGGGAAGCCCCCGCAGCGATCTGCGCGGCTTGCCCCGCGCCTAGTGAGGTTCCCGAGGCCGTCAGCACCGAAGCCCCAGAGAGCAAGGACCCGCCGCCGCCTGCGCCGCCGCCTCGAGCCGCTGCCGCGGCCAAGGAAGCGCCGGCGGACACGGAAGCGGCGGAACTCCCCCCTCGGGCCAAGGACGCGGAGAGCTGAATCGAATCGCCCGCGGAGAACGCGGCGATCGCAAACGAGCCGAGTCCAACCGCAGCCCGCGCGCCTGCGGTCATCCCCGCGGACACAGAAAAGGCCGCTGCCGCGCCGCCGCCCTTCGCGCCCGAGACGAGCACAGAAACCGGAGAGCCGCCTCCAGCGGGCTGCCCCTCCATCGCCCAGCCCAGCCATTTCCGCTGCGTGCCCTGCGCGGTGGTGTAGTTCCAGGTCCAGCCCGTCGAGTCGAAGCTGACAAAGGAACCGACGAAGAGATCTCCGCCCTGCGTGTCCGCAAGGTAAATGAGCCGATCCTCAAGAACCGTGGCCGTGTTGGCGCCCGAGCTGCCGTCGTCCAGGCCCACGCCCGTCGCAGAGGACACCGCTCCCGCGACCGTAGCGATCGAGTAGGCGTTCGCGTTGTCGTTCGTTTGCGCGGTCCCATACGCCGTGGCCATCGACTGGATCGTCCCCACGTACTGCGTGAGCCAGCCGGGGGCGGTGATTGCCTGATCTCCCGTGCTCGTGCTCGGGTCCAGACTCCCTACCCAGGAGCGGACCCCGGGGATAATCAGATCCAGGCGACAGATGTAGAGCTGGCCAAACGAAACGGATTGAATCGCAATCGCGTAGCCAACATCTCGGTCTCGATATTCCCGTCGGAATTTGGCATAGCCGGAACTGCCACTCGACGGGAACGCGGCGTCATTCAGAAGAAGAAGGCTTGCGTCCTCCGTTGCCGCATTGTCCGCGGACGAGTATTTGAGGCCGACCTGCGGGTGCACGCTGTCGACTTCGAATCCATTCGAGGCCGCGACGCCGAACGCCATGATGGCATTGGACGACGTGGTCCCTGGGCTAGACGCGGTGGTCAGCAAAGAGAAGATGAAATCGGGGTCGCCAATTGCGGATGGAAGCTGCGCATAAATGGACGAGGAGGAGCCCGGAGTGAATAACACCGTCGGAGCGGAATTCGATACCGAGGCCTGCACGTGCGTGCCGCAGAAGAACGTCGCGATGATCTGGTAGCCGCTCGCGGGAGCGGTAGACCAATTAATGCGACACCCTCCAGAAATGAACGAGACGAAGTCCGCGGCGAACTCTTCTGCAGACGTCGTAGAAGCCGGGTCGATGCCAGAAAGACACGCGGTCGTGAGTAGCTTGCGCCCCACGTTGGTCGGGTTCGAAGCATCTGCAGATTTCGTAGAGACTACGGCCCGCGCACTCGACGACGTCGCGAAGCCAATGCAGATCCCCCAATTATCTGCCAACCCGTCCGCGGTCGCGCGGACCATTCGGAACATCACCGCCTTGGGCGTGATGCCGGAGATGTCGCCGCTCGTGATGTCCTGGTCGCCGGCGGAGGTATTCGCAGAGACGCGCACCTCCGCGACCTTGAAGTCCGGCGCGGCCGGCAGGACCACGACACGAAACGGATCTGAGACCAGTCCGCCGTTTGTGGTGACAACGGCGTAGAGGCGACCCGCAGCGAGCGTGCTGCGTCCGATCGTCGCGGTGATCGAGGTCGCCGACCACGAGGTCACCGTCTGCGCGATCTGCGTCGCGCCCGTGAGCGTGTCCCAGAGCTCGAGCGTCCCCGCGCCTTGCGAGGCTCCGAAGTTCACGCCCGTGAAGACGACTCCGGCCTCGCTGTCCTGCAGCCAGGTCGCGTGCGATCCGGCCGCCGCGGTGATCTCGGGCGCGTTCGGGTCGCCCGCGATCGCCACCGCGTACGCGATCCAGTCATCGCTGCCAAGCAGTGACCCCGCAGCGGCCGATACGCCCCCCACCATCTGCTGCAGTTTCAGTGCGACGGACATGCCTGCGTCGAACGAGGGGACAACCTGCTCGAGACCCACGTACCCCGAAGGCCATGTGGGGGACGTGGAGGGAATGGACGAGGAGGAGTCGCAACCGCAAGCCCAAAGTACCGCGCAGTCGGCTACAGAGGTCGTGATGCCAGAGGAGGTGGGTGCGGAGGTCGCGCCGGAATTCGTGGCAAACGTATGGATCGGAGTCGTCGCGTTGAAGCGATCGAATCCTACGACGAGCGCGCCAAAGCCCTCGGAACCCCCGCCGTCGGTGGTGCCTGTGTATGATGCGGGCTCGCTGGAGCCGATGCGCCAGCCGATCCAGGAGGAGACCGGGTTCGTGCTGCCCTGGGTCGCGCGGTCGATCCGCGTCCAGCCCGAGACGTCCGAGACGGGACTCCCGCCGTCTGCGACGATGTGCAGGATGTAGAGCCGACCGTCCGGACGATCCGACGGCATGTTGATCGTGATCGACGAGGAGTTGCTCGTCGTTCGAGAAGCCGTGGTCGTCCGGAGGATCGGGAGCGACATTGACTAGACCGCCAGCGTGCCCTGTGGGGTTCCCCCGAACGCAGACACGAGTGCCTTGGCGCGAAGCCTCAGCCTTTCGCCGCTGCGGGTTCCCTCCCCGAGCTGCTCACTCGCGGGCGGATCGTTATACGGGTTGCCCTTCAAATCCGACTGCTCTCCGAGTGCGACCGCAGCAAAAATCCCCATCCCCACCGAGAGCCTTCGCTGTAGGCGCAGATCCGCGTTCGCGTTGGTGATCGTGACGAAAGATGCCGCAAGGTCGTTGAACTCGGTGAGCGCATCCCCAGTGAGGCTCCAGAGCCCGGCGGCCGAGGCCTGCGTGAGCCCACCCGATCCCGGGAGAACCAGATCATTCACCGCGCACCAGAATGAAAACGCAGAGATGCGGGGGTCTGCGTCCCGCACCCCCGCCAAGCGGTTCCAAAAATCATTCGTCGCCATTACGGAGTCGCATCGTTGTACAGCCCGAGAGAGCCGAGCTGAATGGTGAAGTCATTGTTCGACACAGAAACGTCTTGGGGCGTGGTGAGCGTATCGTCCATGGCTTCGAGCAACCAAAGGAGGGGGCTCGTGCCGGCCGTGCCTGTACTGCGCGCCACGACCCCGTAGCGGCAAGAAAACGTAGCACCGGTCCACTGCGGATCTGCGCAGTCAAACACGGTGAGGCCTCGGCCGATTTCTGCCCAGGTCACCGTATTGTCTGTGACAATCTGCCCGGACACCGTCGGGAATGTCGGAGGAGAGCCGGCCGACGTGCCTGCCACGATGCAGCGGTACAGGTGGCCGTTGCCCGACGCGGGGCGCACGATGTCGCCCACTGCGTAGGCCGTTGAGTTCGCGCGAGCAGTAGCCCAGGAATCCGCCGGAGTGTATGTGATCGTCTTGCTGGCAAGCGTCACACCACCCGCCACATACCCCGTGCCGCTGATCTCGTTCGTAACGTCGGAAAGCGTTTCGTGCGTGTCGAGATTGGGAGTGTATGAGCTCGTGTGAAGGGAGACCTTGATCGTGTCCGAAAGGAAGTCCGTCTGGAACGCATCTCCAGACGACTCTCCTCCGAACGCGTTCGCAAGCGCCTTTCCGTATCGAAAGGCTCTGAACTTTGCCATGTCGATATTCCTCTTGTGCCCTGATGGACTATATCACGAAGTGATCGGCCCACGAATGTCGATCGTGCCCGTGCCATCCAGGGTCACCAGCGGAGATCCCGGGGCGTGGATCGCAGAGCCCGCAACGCCTCCGTTGCTTTGTGTCCCTCCGGGGGTGACCACGTCCGAGCCGTTTTCACCAGGCCCTCCGCCGTCGCCTCCAGGGTACGCAATCCCAGAGATCAAGGCTCCGCCGCCACCTCCCCCGCCCCCTCCCCAGATTTGCAAGGTCGCACCTGCAGCAGCGTGAAGCACGATGTCCGGAGAGGGGAATCCGGCCGTTACTGCAAACGCCTGCCCTCCCGTAGCGCCGTTCTGTGCTGTCTGATTGCCGCCCGAATTGACCGTGCTATTCGCTCCACCTGCGCCGCCAACCGTCGAGGTGCCCGGCTGTCCGTACGCCTCCGCCCCCTGCCCTGGATTTTGTCCGCACCCGCCTCCACCACCGCCATACCTGCGGTTGCTCGTTCGAGCACCGCGACCTCCAGCGCCCCCCATTCCTTGGATGCGACTCACTCCAGAAAGCAAGCTGACTCTCACGGTTTGTCCGGCCCAACTCGAATGCCATCCGGTGCCCGTAAACAACGCTACGTTAGCCGTAGAGGTAGAAAAGACAATTTGTCCAACTGGGAGCAGCACAATCAATGTTTGTCCTGCGTACGCGGCGTTGGCTACTCCAGGAAAAAGAGTATCCATGGAAATGTTGGACGAGCCCGGCGGGAGTTGATATGTGATCACAACGCCGCCCCCGCCCAGCCACCCGCCTCCGGGAACCATGATCATGTGGTGAACGGCCCGGTGGCCACTCCGTACATCTGGCCCGACCCGCCCCCCGTGAACGTAAGCATTGTGACAATGTTCGGTGTCGTATAAATCACCGGAGCCACGCCGTTCGGCCACTTGTATGCAGAATCGTAGGAAAGCGTGCGACCTCCCGTGGCATCTTGCTGCACCAGGAGCTGATACTGCCCACCGGCTTTCACATTCGTAGGATTCAACAGCGTGGCGTTGCCCGTCATCGTCAAAGCAGCAATCTGAGCGATGTCCAGATCCCACGCCAGACTGGCTCCGAACGAGAACGTGTACCGGGTGAATCGCTGCTGACGCGTGTAATCTCGAGCCGTGTCGAAGATCTGAGTATTGTTCGGGAGATCGCTCGCGCCGGTTCCCACGTTGAGGACCGCAGCCGTGCCGAGTGCCAAGTACGCGCGCAACGCCGCCACGTCCGCACCCCAACCGCGGGTGAGCTCGACGAAGGACGTCCCCGAGCTCGAGTAGCGGTACATGATGAACTTCTCGGTGTCGTCGAGCGAGAAGTTCGCCACGTTTGCGTTCAGGAACTGGCCGGAGCCGCCCTGGCCGTGGCGCACGACCACCGTGCGCGCCGTGTTGGCAGCCTGCAGGATGACGATCGCTCCGTTGGGAATGTTCGTGACGCCCAGGCGGTCCAGATCATCCGACGCAGCAGCGGCCTCCGTGTCCACCAATATCCAGAAGCAGGCGTCCTCGTCCGGAGTGACGGAGCCGGACGCAATCGTCTTGGTCTGCGGGGGGCCGCCGCCCGGGAGCTGCCGCGTCGCCCCGAGCCAGCCGTAGACCGCCGTCTGCATGTCGTCCGTCTCCACCGGTGGAGAAATGGACGCAATGGACGGGAGAGTTTTCATCCCTTTACCCCCTCAACGAACCAATCAATCGTTTTCGTGATGCGAGACCCGGCGGTATCCGTCGCAATGACAGACGGTCCAAGGGTAGCGTCTTTGTCCAAAACCTGATAGAGGGCCACGCCTGATCCCTGCGGCGCTCCGATCACGGTTCGGATTTCCCGATATGTCTTGGTGATAGGGATTCGTACCGTTCCCGTGCTCGATACCGAGAACTCTTTGATGGTCTCTCGTTCGTCAGCCACGTCGAGAATGACCGAGAGTTGATCCACCGATCCGCGGATGTTGCCGCCCGCGAGACGAAGCTGGAACGAGTACGTGGCTTCCTCCGCGTTCTGAAGAACGCCAGGAAACGGAACGAACACGGAGCCCCCGATCGGCTTGTAAAAAAGCTGGTACGGGACCCCCGGATCGCTGAGTTCGATGCGAATGTCGCACGGCAGATCCGCTGCTTCGACGTCCGCAGTCCACTCGTAGATGCCGTCCAGGTACGAAATATCCGCCCAGAATTGCTGGGAGGGAGTTGCGCTCCAAAACGCGCTATTCGGATTGCTGCTCCAGAATTGATCCACGCTGGCCTGGTTTTTGAGATCTCCGGAAACGACCTCGACGCCGTTCAGGGCGCCGCCCACCCACTCCATCGCGTCCAAGATCATTCGATCGCCAGAGAGCGGCGAAGAATGAATCGCAAAGATTTCGAGCTGCCCGATGCGCTGCGTGTCTACAGCGCCCGAGATTCCGACCTCCCCAGGGGCATCGTTCAGATCGAATTCGATGAGCTGTTGTGAATTCGTCGCCACGTCGTACACAGCCCAGAAGCTGCTCTTGTCCGGATCGTCCTTGTCGTACAGTCCCAGGTAGACTTCCCAGGTTCCGGTAGCTCGATCTCCAAAGAATCGAAATCGCAAGGAGGATTTGTCTCGATTGATCGAATTGACGTAGGTCAAGATCACGTCCGGAAAACCGACCAAGAGATCCGTCACGCTCAAGGCGCGCTCTCCGGCATACACCGTTGTGCGTTCGACGTTCAATCGACTCGTGGCGTCGTATCCCACGAGCGAGGAAACGAGTGGCGTTTCCTCGGCCGCATAGAGCACATCCAGGCCCGTGTCCGGAGTTTCTTTCTCGATCAGATCCTCGAACCCCTCCAGCACCGAATCGATCTGATCTACGATTGGAAACCCGAGGGCATCGATGTCGATCGTGTTGACGACGTTCTGCTCGGGAACCAGCCCCGCGAATGCGACCAGCTCGGCAGGAACCTCCGACTGGTTTCCAGAGGAGTCCTCCGCCACGATGAAGAAAGACGAAAGGCCAGGAGAGAGGGACGCAATCGAAAATGGCGGCGCATCCACGAGAGTATCCCCGTGCACGGAGAACGCCTGGTTGAACGAGCCGCCCACCGAAGTTCGACGAATCCGAAACCCGGCTAGATCGGCCGGAGGATCGTTCAGCGCCCACTGAAGATTCGTGCCCTCGACGCGGAAGCTCGTCACGTCCGGAGGAGAGCCCGTCTTTCCAACCACGACCACGGATTCCATGATCGCGGCAGAGGTCAGCCCCAGTCTGGAAACGCCCTGGAGCGTGATGTCGTACGTCGCGCCCTCGTCCACGTCCTCGATCACGAGCTGCCCCGTGTTCGCGTCCACGCGAGGAAGCGCCACAGCCTCGAACGCGGAGGGCGCCACGCGCCGATATCGGAGCGACCAGAAATCGGCGCGCGGGCGGCCTGCCGCGATCCCCTGCGCCACACTGATCAGGATGCGGGGACGCAACGTACCGTCCGCGGCTACAGCGAGCGCGCGCTCGTCCGTGATGATCTGACGAATGATCGGGGTGGCGGGCCCAAGCCTGGACAAGGGGGCCAGAAGCGATGTGACGGGAACGAACGGAGGAATCGTCCCCGTCGATGTGTGGATGCCTGGGGCCTCGTCCACGAGCACGAGACGGGCCGTGTACTCGCTGCCCGCCACCTTGTTCCGCACCACCGCTCGAATGGAGACCGTGCTCGAGGGGCCGAAAGAGTAGAGCTGCTCCTCGTCCGGCTCCGTAGTTCCGGCCGTGATCGGTGTTTTCAGGTATACCTCGGAAACAAGGCTGTCTCCGATCAGACCAAATTCCTCGAGACTCCTCACGTCCTTGCGCATGACTTCGTTCACGGCCAGGCCAGCATCGACCGTGCGATATTCCACGGCGTATTGCGTCGATGCGGTCATCCGGACGAGCTGATCCAGCACGACTTCCACGATCATGCCGTCCGTGCGCTCGACTTTGAAATTGAAAGCGCTCCACATTTCGTTCGAGGCCGAGCTCACTGCGTTGATCCGCAAGCTCCACCCTGAGACCAGGGACGCGTTGAACGTTCCGCCGGTGCTCGTGGCCCCGCTGGAAAGAGCCGCGCCAATCGTCGCGGGCACCCCTGCCGAGAGTCCAGAAGACGACCCGAAGGCCCATTCCTTGTAGTCCGCCGCCGTAGGCCCTTCGATTCGGATGCGCACGCCGTCCGAGCCACTGACGCGCGCATTATCAGGGATCGAGACCTTGATCGAGAACTCGCACCCAAGCCAGCTTTGCTGCGCGGCGAGCACTTGATCCACGCGAGCGAGCGCGGCTGCTGTGGTGATCAGAGATGCGCCGCCCTCTGCGTTTCCCCAGGCTGCCGTCAGGTTCGAGAGGGTGCGAGAAGCGCCGGAATAGGCATTCTGTCCTCGATTGAGCCGATCTCGGAACACCGTAGGAGTGCTGCGCTTGATGCGGCCCCACGATTCGCCGACGAACATGCCGGGATGGGAGAACCGAACCAGCGCTCCCACCGGGATGCCGAGCTGCTCCAGATGCATCTCGACCTCGACTTGTCTCGGCCGAAGCGTCTGATCCGCAAGATCGTATCGAGCTCGCGCGAACACCTTGGAGAACTTCGTGGACCCGATGTACGCTCGAGTCTCGATTTGCTCCTCTTCGATGTTGTCCTTGTTGTACCCGTCGCGATAGACCACCTTCTCGCCGTTCGGATCAAAGCCGCTCTCGCTATCCACGAACTGCGCGCGGATCGCGTTGACTTCTTTCGTGAAGACGTTCGAGATCCGGAACCCGCGGCAGTTCGCCGCGTTGATCATGTACCGCTCCGGGCCCGACACAGGAGCGTCCCAGACGACCGTGAAGCGACCGTCGCTGCCCTGGCCGAACCGCCCGCGCCCCGCAGCCGCCACTGCCTGGCAGCACGAGAACACGTCGGATCGAGCGTCAAATACGTGATTGAACTCGAGCGCTCCCGTACCGCCGTCGTTGAAATCGCGACAGAACTCGTAAAAACCCGTGAGAGCCGTCACATTCAAGGCCGAGGTCGGAACCGGCTCGCGGTTGTTTTCTCCCTGGAGAATGTCGCGAATGATGGCTGCGCAGTTGCTCGTGACGAACTTCAGATTCGACCAGCCGTCCGCATCCGCGCCGCCGCTCGCCGCGGGGTCATAGATGCGACACTTGCGCTTCGCCCGGACCGAAATGTTCTGCGAGAGACCGGAGAATTGCTCGTCCAGAGGCACCTGCAGTTCGATCGTTGCCACCCCAGCACTCTGCAGCGGCGCGTCATCGAACTTGAAACCCTTCCCCGCAAACCATACGACCTGCCCGAAGACGGCCTTGCTGCCGCCCGACCCCAGAAGCAGTCCGGCAGGGAGGACCTCCACACGGCGAATGCGAATGTCCCACATATCGTCGCCGTCCCCAGAGACGTCCCAGGTAAATCCAACCTGGAAGGGCCTGGAGTTTTGCCCCGAAAACTTCAGAATCGAAAGACCCTGGAAGATGTCCAGACGCGGATTGCCCGCAAATCTCGTGTTGGTGCCGGCGTCCACGTTCGTGAAACTGGGGAGCACAATGGCGTTCTGCCAGCTCCCTCCGTTCTTTCGAAACTCAATCTGCAAACCAAAGGCGTAGATCTGCGTGCGGCCGGAGTCCGAAATACGGCTCACGCCCTGGGTAAAGTTGAAGTCGACACCCAGTCGCGTATGGCCCTCTCCTGGAATCTGAAACTGCACCCAGGCGCTGCGCAGCGTATCGTCGTCGAATTGAACCGGATCGAAGACCGAATTCAGAGAGATCTGAACGATCTTGCGAGTGAAGAGCGAGAGGCCTGGTTCGGAGAGCGCCCCTTGGCGCACCACGATCTGGGCCCGGTCGAAATTCGTGATCGGGATGTCTCCCACCAGAACGTCCGACGCCGAGAACGAGTGCTCTCCCAGGCCCACGATGAAGAGCGCCAGGAAGACCGATTCTCCGCCGCGGACGAAGCTGTGCGGAAAGCAGATCGGGGGAACGAGCCGGAAGTCCCCCGCGACGTAGGGGTAGGGGGCGTTGGGTCGGACTTGATTGCCCGTGTCCTGGAGCGTCGGAGAGACGTCTCCTCCATCCGACTTGCCCAGGTTTTGGTCGGGAGGGCGCACGAGGCTGCCCAGGAGAGCCGTTGAGCCGTAGGCCAGCGCAGCGCCGCCTACCACGGTGCCGATCGCAGCTCCGGTCGCCCCTGCCACGCCGAAGGCGCCCGTTGCGGCCGCCCCTGCGTAAGCCCCGCCCACAGTTCCGAAGGTCGCCGTCGCGACGGCCGCGTCCGCCAGCGCCTTGAAGAAGGCCAGGATCGCGGCGCCGGTTCCCGGCTCGGTCGGAATCCCGACCAGGACGAGTTCCTGGCCGCGCGCCAGAGGGCGATTCCATTCCTCGACCGGGAGGGGCTGCCCGCCGGAGAACGCGCGCGTACGGGCCAGCGGGCGCTTCCAGCGCACGGCCTGCAGGATGCCCTCGACGGTGAGCCCGGCACCGAGAACGAAGGCCTCGACGGAGGGCGAGACTGGCGTGGCGAAGAGCTCTACAAGCAGGCCCTCAGGCACCCGCGAAACGATAGATCCCTTCGATCCGGCCATGCCACTCCTCCCACCGGACAAGATGTGCCCCGGACGCCCGATCCGTCGTCAGCAGCCAGGCCGGGTCCTCTGAAACGATCGCAATGTGGTCCGAGGGCCGCAAGGACCGGAGCACGACCACGTCCCCAGGCTCGACCCGGTCGCGCGGGATCGTCACCCAGGCGCGCGCACCTTCTTCTCGGATGCGCTCCTGCACGTACCCCTTCGGGGGCACCCGCTTCCCGGCGAGCTCTTGATTGTACGCCGGCAGGTCCGCGCCCCGCGCCAAGAAGATCGCCTTCACCAGCCCCCAGCAGTCGGCCCCGAGACGGGACGCGCCGCCGAGCTCGTAGGGCACTCCCACCCAGCTATCGATGCGAGAGGTCATTGGTCTGTGAACATCCCCGGCACGCGCTCGCGGTCCATGTTGATTCCCGGGAACGGGAGCACTGCAGCCCGCGGTGCCTCGAGCTCCAGTGTGGTGGACGTCAACCCCTCTTGGATCAGGTTGGCGATCTCGAGGTTCGGAGCCGTGAAGAGCGTCTCGTCCGGGTCGGTCTCCGTCACGATCTCGAACGTGACCGTGGGCCGCGGTCGCAAGCCTTGGAGCGTGGCCAGGATGAGACCACTCACGCCTTCGTAGACGACCGAGGCGCGCACCTGCTCCTCGAATTGATCCGTGGGGAACACCACGTCGAACCGGCTCGGGGCGAACGTGCGCCCTCCTGCGACCAGCGGCTCGATTCGCGGCTCGGCGAGTCGAAGAGGCTGCGCGAACGTGGGGTGCTCCACCGTGGCCAAGCACAGCCAAAGCTCGCCCGAGGAAAGCGACTGCGCTTCGAGCAGAGCGTTGAGAGAGAATGGCATCAGTCCACGACCTGAATCAGCTCAAGATCCATCACGGCTTGATAGAGCTTGCCCTCCGCAGACTCCATCTTGGAGAACGACGGATAGGTGTTGAACCGATACGTGGCCAGAACTCCGGTCACCGGATGCACCCAATCGAATGCGAGCGAGCCCTCGAACAGCGTATCAATCCAGAACTCGTCGAAGTCGATCATCTGTTCCTGGGTGAAGATCATCGGAGAGCGCACGTCCGTGGACGCGTTTCCGAACACGCGTCGGCGCATCGAGGGCCCCGCGTCCACCGAGAACTGCGCAAACGCGTTGCGCCTCTGGAACGACTGTCCCAAAAAAGCGTCCTGCGGGAATGTCGGGGGCCACTGTGGATTGGCCATGGGCTACCTCGAAGTGCGAGAGCGGGTCGTGGTCGTGGCCAAATGGGCGCGGTGGATGGAGCCTCGCTGCAGGATATTCTTCTCTACGGCACCCACTGTAATTTCCACAAGCTGATCGAGACCCCTACCTCCAAGCTCCCGAACGTTCACGCGGTCGGAGGGCTGATCCGTGTAGAGGTTGACCGTCGTGCCGCCGCCGCCCATCCCGAAGTCCTTCAGCTTGTCGAGCGGCAGGATGGCTTCCTTGCCGCGGCCGCTCGACCCTGCGTCTCCCACCATCGCGAGCATGGGACCGCCAGCGATCGCACCCTCCGCAAAGCTCGGCACACCAAAAGCGCTCAGCACCGCCTTGCCTGCAGTGATCGCGAAGTTGCCTGCCGAAGATGCTGCGCCTCCCGCACCGGAGAAAATCGACCCAATGGCCTGTTGCGCAAATTTTCCCAGGCCCGCGAAATTGTCCTTGAAGACCTTGTCGAACACGAGCTTGCGCAGGATGATCTGGCGGAACATCGACTCGAACTCGGCAATGAGCGCGCCGCGCAGGAGCTCTCCCGCATCAATCGTCTTCTGCGTTCCGTGCAGGAAACCCGACACCATCTGGCTGATGCCGTCTTGGATGCCGCGACCGAACTCCACCGTGAAGAGGTTCTTCTGCTCGTTGCGGGCTTCCTTCACCTTGGCGATGAGCTGATCGAACACCTCTCCGTTCTTCTGTCCCAGGGCCGCAGAGGCTGTCTGAAGGCGCTCCAGTTCGGACACCATCGTCGCCGTTTCGGCGTCGAATCCGCCCAAGGACTCGCGCAGCTTGCGCGTCTGCTCGTCCGCGATCTCCATGCCTGCGGCCAGGAGCTCGCCTGGGTTCTTTCCGCCCGCGAGCTTGAGCTGCGCCTCGAGCGCCTGCGCCTCTCCGAGCAAGCCGCGGAGCAGTACGAGCGTCCCTGCCGCGTCTGAGCTGTCCGCTAGGGAATCGATGATCCCCTGGATCTTCTGCGAAGCGGGGGCCGACTCGGAAATGAGCTTCGTCATCTCGCCGCGGATGTCGTTCAGGACAGCCTGAGCTTCCCCGATCTGGGTAGAAAACCCGTGCGTAGCCGCCGCGACCTTCTGCTCGGATGACGCGAGCTGATCCATATTGACGGCCAGGCCGCCGGTCACCTGCATGGCAGAGATTGCGTTCGCCACAAACTCCTGGCTCTGCGTCGCTGCGTTCCCCATTTCGATGCTGGCCACGAAGACCGACTCCGAGAGGTCGTAGAACATCTTCGAGAACCCGAGCGCGATTTCCTGAAGACCGGACGGCAGCTCCACCTTGCTCAGGGATTCGCTGATGACTCGAATGCCGCGAGAGATCGCGAACGCGATTCGGAAGCCGATTTCGTTGCCGATGAACGAAGCGAATTCGGAGAAGAGACTGGCGAGCTGCCCGATCTCTTTCGAGTATTCCTCAAAGAGCGAAATTTTTTTCCCGCCCTCCGTGATCGCGAAGAGCGCAGTCGCCGCAGCTCCAAGAGGGCTAAGCAGTGCAGCCGCTGCACCCGAAAGCGCGACGAAGCCCGCGACCATGATGCCGACCTGGGCACCCGTCACCAAGATGCGTGTGCCAAGCTGAAGCAGCCGCGGATCGAGCTGTGAGAGACCGATGAAGAAATTCTTCACTCCCGTCACAGCGTTTTTGAGCTCCGCGATCAGCCCGCCCTGCAGGCCGAGCGAGATCACGAATTCATTCACCGAAGCCTTGAGCTGCCCGAACATCGTCGAAAGGCTCTCGGACCGGATTGCGGCCAGGCGCGCTGCGCTGCCCGTCTCGCCGATCTTGGAAACGAGCTCGGTGAAGATCTCGGTCGATTCGTCTGCGATGCCGAGGGCGGCCGTGAGGGCGCGGGCCTGGAAGATGTTGATGAAGTTCCCGGCCGTGCCGGCCTTCTGACCGAGCTCCAGCAGAATGTCAGGCAACGGCCTGAACTTGCTGTCGAAGCGCTCTGCCATCTCTCCGCCCTGGAAGAGGCTGACGCCGAAGCGCTTGAGCGTGCTGTTCTGCTTTTCGAAGTCTTTCTGCAGAGAGATGAAAATCTGTCGAAGTGCGGTGCCGGACAGGCTCGCGCGCTGGCCCTCATCGCCGAGAACGGCGAGGAGTGCCGCTGTGCTTTCCGCACTCTGATCGAACTGGACAGCGATCCCTGAGGTGTACTTGAGGGACTCTCCGAGCTGTCGGATCGAAACGTTCGAGGCCAACGACGCGTTGACGAGAATGTCGGCGACGTGGTTGAACTCTTTGCCCGTGAGCTTGAATGCCTTCGTGATGTCGATCGCGATTGTGGAGAGGTCTTCGAGACTGCCTCCTTCCGCTTTCGCGAGGTTGATGACCGCCTCAAGGGATTCTGCCGTCTGGCGGATTGGAACGTTGGCGCGGAGGAAGTTCGTCGCGGTGTCCGCGATCTCCGTCACCGCGTAGCCGGTCTCGAGCGCGAGGGCGCGCGTGACTTTTTGCAGACCCTGGTAGTTCTTCGAGAGCTCGGTCGCGTCTCGAATCGAACCCGTCATGGCGGCCTTCATGCCGAGGAACGCATCCTCGGCTTCGGCCAGGTTGGTCACGAGTCCGGCGATCCCGCCCGAGGCCAGAGCTCCGCCGATGAAACGGAAGCTCGAGGCCACGGCATTGGCCTGTTGCTGAAGGGCCTTGAGGGGCGAGATCGCCGCCGCAAGGCCCTTCACAAACTTGGCGCTCAGGAGCTCGAGCTCGACTGTGACCTTTCCGACGTTCATACAGCCCTCAGGTCATGCCCGCCGAAGAAGTGGTTCAACATCTCGGCGTAGGCAAGCTGATCTTTCCAGTCCATGTGCTTTTGGCGCTTGGACTCGAATTTGGGAATGAAGTCCGCCGGCGCGACCTTCGCGCCCTTCTTGCTGTGGGCCTGCACAAAGAGCGCGGATCGGATGCCGTGCCGTGCGTCTTCCCGGATCTCGCCGAACGGATGCGCCTCCGCGTATGCCTGCCAGAGCACCAGATCGAGCGGCGACATTTCCTCGAGCATCCGTGTGGGAGAGGCATGCCCGAGATGCGCCGCCAGGAACATTACGAAATCGAGGCCTCCCTGCTCGATTCCTTTTTTAGGTCGGCAGCCTCCGGAGTCCGCGAGAGCTGGAGAATGCCGACGATCAGGGCCGTGAACACTTCCCGAGGAAGCTGCATGGCATCCGAGGGCTCGAAGGCCGCGTCTCCCGTCTCCGGATCGAAGCAGCAGTCCACGATCAGCTTCGGCAGAAACTGAGGGTCCTTTTCGTAGATGAAGTCGAAGAGCTCATCCCCGTTCAGGTTCTCTGCATTGTGCCCCGCCGCAGCCTGTCGAAACGCGAAGAGATGGAGGGCATTCATGGGCCGCACGCGGACCTTGATACCGTCCATCACCTCGACGTCTTCGAATTTCGATCCCGAGAGAATCTTCTTTCCGAGCGCGCCCTTCATGTGTGCCCCTTTCCTGTGTTACACGAGCGTCGGCGCAGCCGTGAGCTTCATCGTCACCGCAGCCTTGAGCTGCTCGGCCACGTCGGCGTTCATCTCGAAATTCGTCACGATGACCTGGAAGTTCCAGAACACCGCGGGAGTCGACGGGAATTGCAGGCGGTAGTTCTTGCGTGCGCCGCTGTTCCAGTCCGCGAGCACGCCCGTGGTCGCGTTGTGCGTCGCGTCGTTCGGGTTGTAGTTGAGGTCGAACGTGAGCTCGCCGCCGTCCTTCAGGCCCTGGATGTACTCCCGGTACCGCGACGGCGAGCTATGGTTCGTGACGTCGATCAGGTCTGCCTGAAGGCTCGGGCCCGAGATCGAGCCCACCTCCGCGACCGTGGTGAAGACTTCAGGCGTCGCTCCATCTCCGCGCTGGAGCAGCGTACCCTGTGCGTGCAGTGCGTTCGACATGACCGAAACTCCTTACCGGACGACCGGCAGTCTGATGATGGCTGCGCGCAGGGCCGCCGCGGACGCCTGCATCTTCATTCGACCGTTGGTTGCGGCCCATCCGGAGGACTGGAACGGGCCGAAAATTCGAGTGTCTCCGGCCGGGATCGCGATCGAAAGCGGATTCGGATTCGTCGCACGACCCGTGATCGGCTCCGCGACCGAAGTCAGCAAGAGATTGATCGGAGACCCGGACTGATTGAACACCACGAGCAGCTCGCGTCCGGTCACCGCGAAATCGCTGTCGTTCGCGCCGTTGGCGATGTCGTTGGTCGTGGCGACGTCCAATCCCAGGTCCGTGGTCGTGATTCCGTAGGACCCGGGGGTATCCACAATGTTCGCGAACGGTACCGTGGCCATGAAGCACTCCTATGACGGGTGTTTGAACGCCGCCAGGTTGAACCCGAAAAACCAGCGATCCCTCTCGTCGCGCCCCAGGAAGGTCGGCGGCTGCAGCGCGTCGATGCTCAAGTAGTAGGTGCCCGAGAGCCAGGCGTTTCGAAACGTGCCGTTCATGAGCTCGTAGAGTTCCTGACTCTTGGAGCGCGCCGCGGTGTAGTCCACTCCGCGGACCGCGATCTGCATCGCCTGGAGCACGTACTTCATGCCGCTGCGCTCCTGAATCCGCACGCCCTCCCCGGCGGTGCCCGTCTCGAGAAGTCGAACCTGGAGCGCGTCCGACTCGACGAATTCTCCTGCAACGAGCGTGGCGCCGGAGTCCGATCCAGAAACTGCAGGCGCGGCAATGCCGCGCTGCGTAATCTCTGTGGCAATTTCCTCGAGAAAGCTCATAAGCTGGCGAAGAGTGCCTTCAGCTCTTTCCCGACTTCCTGGCGAATCTGACCCACGTTGGCGTGAAACGCGTTCTGGAGCCACTTGAGCTCGCCCGACTGCGCGGTGACCTCATGCACCATGATAGCGTAGTCCACGACTCCGTTCTGCAGCACCTGCGGCACGGGGAACGCCGACCCCTTGGCCGTCCCCCCGCCGTACTCCACGATCACGACCGCGCCGAAACCGAACTGCGTCGAGATCGGGCCCTTGACCTTGCCGCTCGCCTTCAGGTTGCCGTATTTCACCGGCACCCGACCGTCTGCGTCCTGCAGAATGCGCTCGCCGATGCGGCGGAACACCTTGGCGAGCTTCTGCGCCTGAGCTGGCTTCCAGCCGAGCTTCTTCACGATCCTGGGGACGCCCGTGACGTAAATCTTGACGTTCATGGACTACCCCGTACGGCGAGAGTTCCCGAACATCACCTTGTACGAATGCGTGCGCCCTCGCATGTCCGGCTCACTCTCCACGCTCACGATGGCCGGAGTCGTTCCGTCTGGAAGCTCGATCTTGTCTCGCTCGGTGATCACGTAGGAGGGGGAATGGATCAGGGCCTCGCTCGAGACGAGCACCTCTTCCCCGCCCGGTCTGCGAATTCTCTTGCTGACTTTCTTCACGCGCGCGCGAAGCGTCCTCTGTTTGTTCGGGTCCAGGAGGGGCTGAGAGAAGAGCCCTACCTCCTTCACGAAAGGGATGAGGACCACCCGATGCGTGTACATCGAAAGACCCGCGAGGCTCATATCGACCGCCGGCGATAGGGAGAGAGCGCGTACTGCACCCTCGGCGGGAGCACGAACGAGGAGTTCGGGTTCGGGATGAAGCTGACGGTGTTCTCGACGCCGGTCCGGATGCTCTGTACGTCCGGGCCCGATTTGTGATAGTAGTCCGCGACGAGGTCCAGAATCGCGTTTGCCGCGTCGCCGTCGACCGCCCCCTCGGTTGCGAAGTGGCCGGCGACGTACGTCACCGTCCAGCGGTCCTGTTGCCCGGTGGCCCGAACCGCTCGAGGAAAACGCCCATACGACTCGATAAAGCCGAGCTCTTCGAAGAGGATGTAGTCCGCTTCTGCGATCTCGTTGCCCGCGCCGTCCACGATGCTGGTGATCGACTTCACCGGGCAAGCGCCCAGGTACCAGATGTCTCCGCCGCCCGCGAACCGCTCCACGATCGACTTCTCGACGAGAGGCGTCGAGCAGAATTTGTCGACCTGGGCGCGGACACCCTGGAGGATCAGCGACAGGCGGTGATCCTCCAGGGTGTCGTCCAGCTCAAGGCCGAGCCACTGCTTCGCGTCGGACAGCGACACGCCCATGGGATGGCTCAGTCCTCAGAGAGTGTCCGAGCCGGCCTCGCGTGCGCGTGCCGGGCGCGGTGCGCCTGGTACGCCTTGAACGCGTGGCTCCCCTGCGGCCCTACCCAGCTCATGCCGCAACCCGGACATTCCCAGCGCATTTCTCCCTTCCGCAGCCCCTTCGAGCGGGCTTCGGCTGCTTCCAGCGCCTTGATGTCCTCGACCAGTGCCTGTTCCATTGCTGTGTCCTCGAACGGTGTGCGTGCCCCGTGCTCCAGGGGTCCGGGCACCCCTGCGATTTCGTCCAAGGTCGGCATGGCTTACGAGCCGCCGATGTGGCGGCAGCGCATGGCCACGCCGCGGGTGTTGAGGGCGAAGTTCGGGCTGGCCGCGACTCCGGAAGCGATCACGCGCACGAACTTCTTGTTGCCCTTGTACCCGTAGCGCTTGTGGCCCGTGGTCGCGCTCGTGACCGCCAGCACTCCCGAAGACGGGAGCAGGGTCTCCCCCTTGGGCACCTCGATGAACGCGTCCGGCACCGCGGCGTAGGACGCATTCACGTCCGAATCCGCGTGCTGGAGCGTCACATTGATCGTGCCCTGGCTGCCGCCCGGAGGGACCTCGACGACGAACGCGACGGCCTCGCAGGCCGCAATGTTGAAGCCCTGACCGTCCGCGGGCGTGGCATTCGCCGCGGTGGTGAGGGTCTGGAATGCCTTCCCGGTGATGCGGGAAGCGAAACCTCGGATGGCCATGAGTGTTTGGTCTCCTTCTCTTGGCTACGCGACTGTGATGAACTCGATGACGCGACGGAAGAGCGGCACTACAGGTCCGAAGCCGTACCGATGCGGAACGCTTCCTTGAGGACGAGCTGACCGCCGATACGGGCGGTCGGCTGCAGCGCAATGTTCGGCGCGTACCGCTCCACGAGCCGCACGATACCGAGCTGCCGCCGCTCCGCGATCACGTAGTAGCTCGGGTCTCCGAACAGGATCGGGACGTTGCCCGTCGTCGAGCCGCTATCCAGGAACTCGGTGAAGTACATCGGGCGATTGAAGAGCGTGCCCGGAACCGAATTCACCGGGAAGAGCGGATGCTGATCGCCACCCGAAGCACCCGTGCCGAGCGAGAGCAGTCGGCCGAGGGTGTCCGAGTTGAAGTACCACACCGCGCGCTGACGGTACTGAGCCGCCAGAGAGGTGTAGATGTTGATGATGCGCTGATAGGAGAAACCGTTGTCTCCCGCTGCCGGAGCCGCATAGGTCGAGGTGTCCGCCACCGCCACCTGGGTCGCGCCGGAGTTGACGATACCCTCCGGCAGGCCCACACCGTCGCCGCGGATGAATGCGAGATCGGTGTCGAAGCCGAGCGTCTCCGCGAAGAGATCGGCAAGCAGGCCCTCGAGATCGACATCGGTGTCTTCGAGGAGCTGCTGCGTGATCTCGGGCGGATCGGGCTGCCAGATGTGTACCGGGATCTCCTCGAGGCCGAAGGTCGGCTTGTTCTGAGGAGTCCTTGCAGTGCCGCCGCTCGTCGCGCCTTCCGAGCGCCAGTTCGCCGCGCCCTGGGTGAGATCCGAGGTGTAGATCTTCGGATTCGCGCTCGCGCGGTTGAGCACCGGGAAGCTGACGCTCGGCTTGCTGGTCTGAATGACCCGCGCGCCGCTCGCCCGCAGCACCGAGAAGCCCGGGAGCGCTCGGATGATCTGCGCCCGGAAGTCGTCGCCGACCGTGAAGCCGCCCAGGCCGTCGTCGGTGATGGAGTGCAGGTGCTTCTCGAAGCCACCCGCCTTCCCCATCGAGTGCTTGATCGCTTCGATCGCATCCGCCCGCGCCTCGCGCACCGTGCCGCGCGAGCGCAGGTACGCCTTCATGCCGGCGACGTGCGCCTCGCGCGTGATGCCGAACCGCTCCTGATATTCCTGCTGAGAGAGCAGACGAGCGTCCCGGCGCTGGCGAGCGAACCGATCGAGCTGCTCCGGCTGGACCGCGATGCGCGTGTCCCCCGAAGCCCACTTGCCACTGCCGCCCGGAGCGGCGAGGGTGCTGTGCACCTCCGCGAGCTCGGGCTCCAGCGCGCCCTGCGACTGCTGCTCGAGAGCCTCGAGCTCCTGCTGACCGCGGAGATTCTGCAGCTCCAGGCCGATTGCATGCGCAGCCGCGGTGTGGCGGTTGAATGCCTCCCGCTGCTCTGCCGTGGCTCCCGCAGGCGGCGCCGCTTTCTTGGCGTCCTGGATGGCCTTCTGCAGGCGCTCGCCAGTTGCCTTGATCTCGTCCACGAGTGCCATGGTCTTCCTTCTTCCTTCCTAGCTGGCAATCATTCTGGCCAGCTCCTCGAGCTGTGCCAGGCTTGCGTTGTCTTGCTCCAGCACCGCCGGATCTTCCGCCGGTAGGAGCCCCGAAAGTCTCGCGATCTCAGCTCGAATCGCTTCCGGAGACTTGAGCGCCTCCATCCGCATCTTCTCTGCCACCCGCTCTGCCAGTGCGTCCAGGTCAATGCCCTCGAGCGAGTTCACGACCTGAATCTTCGCGCCCTTGTTCGCTCCGAAGGAGACCGGAGAGAACTCCCAGAGCCGGCACTCGGAAATGTGCCGGCAGAGCTCCTTCTCCTTGTTCTCCTTGAAGAAGAACTCGACCGGATCGAACCCGATCGACATCTCGTTGATGACACCGTCTCGCATGAGGAGCAGCGTGTCCTTCCCGAGCTGGGTCTCGCTCACGCGACCCATCACGAGAAGGCCCTCCTTCACTTCCTCCATCAGCGTCGGAACGCCGATGGGGCTGTAGAAGGAGTGCTGGTAGAGCACCTTCACGCGGCTGCGCTGACTCGAGTCCGCGAGCGTGTTCTTGAAAGCCCCGGGCTCGATGAACGTCGGCATCCAGGAATCGATCTGGACCCCGAATGCGCTCGCGAGGCCGCCAAACTCATTCGCCTCCGGCGCGCGCAGCTTCGCCTTGTGCTCCTCGGTGGCCGCGCCGAAGCCGACGTCGAACGTCTGCCGCGGAGCAGTCGTCTGGGCGCGGAACGCCTGAAACGACGGCCAGCGCGCGCGCTGACTCGTCGGGAGATCCTTGTAGAGTTTCTCGAGCTGGTCGAGATGCATGGCTACTTCTTGCCCTCTGCCTTGACCTCTGCCTTGGGCTTCGGCAGAAGCGAGCGAACCCATTCCAGCGCCTGGGCTTCGGTCACCTGATTGGCGACGACCGGCTTGCCGTGCGCCGCAAGCCAGAGCTCCTCTGCCGTGAGATCCACGCCGCGCTCGACGAGATTCACGGGTGAGCCGCCGTAATTGTTCTCGATCTGCTTCGCCCAGGGCTTCAGCACCGAGAACGGGATCGAAAGATCCGTACCGCGAATCCGTAGAGCACTCATGCACTTTCCTCTTCGACCAGGGAAAGAGTAGCAGACTTCCCTGGTGTTGGCTTCTTTGTTGCAGCGGGCTTGGGCTCAGGGTTGGGCTTGGGCACTGCCCCCGGCAGTCCGGGATTTCCGTCTGACGTCTTCGTCTTGTAGTGATCGCCACCTTCGTCTGGAGGCAGTGCCACAATCTTGCGGGCCTCGTTCCGAGTCAGAAGGCCCTTGTCGTACCCGTCTCGCGCGCGGGCCCAGAGGATCTCCGTACTCTCCTGCAGGTCCCGCACATTGCTGAGGTCGTGCCGAATGCGGTACTCGCCTGGCTCTCCGAATTCCCACGCGAGCTGCATCGTGAGATCTTCGTCGAGGGACGAGTACATCGGTCGCAGGGTCTCGTTCCAGAAGGACGTGCGAGCCGAGGCGTAATTCGAATAGGTGCTTTTCATGATGCCGATGCGCACGCCGATCAGCACAGGAGGCACCTTGAATACTGAACAAGCTCGAGATTCCGAGATGTCGAACACCGACTCGCCGAGCTTCAGGTGGTCCGGCCGGGTGCCGATCGTTTCGTACTTCGCGTCCTGGTCGAGGACCGCGACGCCGCGCTTCCCCCTGACGTTTCCGTACATCGCGTCCCACATCTGCTTGAGCCGCGATCTCTCGTCCCGGTGGACCTGTCCCTTCAGCGTGAGAATGCCGCTGGGCGTGCCTCCGTTGGTAAAAAAACTCCGGAGGTAGTCGACCGCCTTCTGGTCGAGATCGAGCTCTCGGAGCGCCGAAACCATCTGAGGGAGGCCCCAGAAATTGTCGATGGGATCGGGGTTGCGGCGCCGAATGATGTCCGTGAGAGCGATCTCGGTCGTGGGGGCGTTCAAGACGAGGCTGGTGGTGGACTCCGGCCGGTAATGGACCCGGGTCACCTTGTCCGCCCTCGTGCTGCGCACCGGCTCGATGTAGGGGACCGGGAGGAGCTCGAGGGCTCCTACCGTCCCGGAAATCTGGTGCCGGCGCTTGCGGACGAAGCTGTTCCCGAAAATCTGATCTTGCTGCAGGATCTGCTTGCGAAGAAACGTGCTCGAGGTCTGCCGGTCCCCTGTCGGGTTCTGGAGCAGTCGCGCGAGCAGCTTCCCTGGAGAGGACGGGCCGGTGGACGAGAGGTCCACTTCCTCCCATTGCCCGCCGGCCCGAGCGCGCTCCACGAGCAGCCGAGGCTCCGAGATCGAGTCCGCGATCTCATCCACGCAAGCCCGCACGATGGCGCAGGCCCTGTAGCCCTCCCGCGCGAGCGTGTCGAACTGCGTGATGTCCGCCAGGATGCTCGGGTCTGCGAAGAGCCGCAGCAGTCGCGTTTCCGTGACGTCGCTGTCCAGTAGAGAATGCGCCTCCGGCACCGACGGGGGTCGGGCCGAGACGGCGGACTGGGCGCGCCGACGGAAGAGCGGCATATGCAGGGACTGTACCCAGCTAGAGATGCGGGCGCAAGATCGAAGACAGGAAAGGGAGACAGGGGGCACTCCTGTCAGCAATCCTCCCCCGACCCTGCGCCCGCACCTGGGGGGTCAGCGTATCAGACCGAAACTCCATAGTCCCCTCTGGATCTGGGCCCGGAGTAGGCCGCGATGACTGCCGCGTCCACGAAGTCCGGAGAGGGAATCCCCTGGGCCTTGAGCGCCTCCTTGCCGAGGATGACGATCTCGTCCGAGCCGTCCTTGAAGGATGTCCGAATCGTGGGCAGCTCCTTGCGGAGCTGATCTGCCCAGCCGCTCGAGTGCTTGGCCGGCAGCGCGATCGTGCGAGACTCCATTCGCTCCTTGAATTGCAGGTACGAGTGGACGCGAACGTTCTTCACGCGCTCGGGAATGCCATCCGTGCTGGCCGAGTTGTACGCCACGACCGGGAACCGCTGACTGCCTCGTCCCCAGTCGACCAGTTGGTGAGAGAGGTTGTCGACCACCCCTCCGCCGACGCCGATCACGTCCACCTTCACGGCGATCGGAGGAAGCCCGTGGCGCACGCATTTGAGCGCGCACTGCCGAACGCGCTCCGCAGTTTGGTAGGTGTCCGTCTTGGAAAAGACGTCGAGGATGCGGAGCACGGGGTCTTGCCAGCCCATGATCACGTTCATGTTCGAGCCGAACCGAGCCACGTCCACTCCGAGCTCGAGGGGCGATCTCTTGGCCTGGGACATCGCGAGCTGGTAGGAGGGCAACTCAGGATTCATCGCATCTTCGATCTCGGAGAGCGTGAAGAGTGCCTCCTCGCTCTGCTCGGGAAATCTTCCGAGGACGCGGCTGATGTACTGGGGGCTGGTGGGGCCGTAGCTGCGAACAATGCTCTCCACGAACTCGGGCGTGGTGAGATAGGGCGTGGGAAGGTTGCGCGTCTCCTTCTTCTGCGCGTCGTAGTACTGGGGGGCGAGAACGTTCCGCCAGGAGTCCGGATGGGCATTCGAGACGATGAAATTCTTTTCCCGGAGCTCGTGGCCCGGAATGTTGAAATTCGGCGTGTCGTACGCCGAAATGTGGATCGTCGTGTTGTACGGAGACTCGCACTCTTCCTTGAACCGCGTGAGCGGATCGACGGGATTCCCGAGTTGAAGCATCCGCGCTCGCCCCGCACCCATGATGCCGAGCGCGCCCTCATAGACGTCTCCGGCTACTCCGCACGCCTCGTCCAGGATGAGCGTCGTGTTGTTGCTCTCGCGGATGCCCTGAAAGAGGTTCGGGTTATAGTCGCTGGTTGCGAAACCGAGCGCTCGCTGCCGCTCGGAGACGATCCACTGCAGGAGGTCCGGCTTCCCAGCCAAGGGCACTCGGCAGCGCGGCACGAAGTCTCGGATTTCCTTCCAGAGCGCGTGCTTCACCTGCCGCTCGGTGGGGGCTGTGGTGATGCCGAGATAGGGCATCAGGTTATTGATGCCGTAGGCCACGAGAGCGGCCGCAATGCGCGTCTTGCCGGACGCGTTGCATGCGGGAACGCAGGTCATCCGGTTGTCGCGAAGCGAGTAGCAGATGTCGCGCTGCTTGCTCCAGAGCTTGTCGCCGGTCACCGATTCGATCCAGAATACGGAGTCGTTCTGTGCCTTCAGGAGGAAGGCCATGAACTTCTCGGGCGAAACTCCGAAGTGGCGGGCCGCGGCCGCGACCCGATCCGGGATCTGATGGATTGAATGTTGCATGGACGTATGCCCCAGGATACCATATCTCGCAGAGGAGCGCCATGCAATGCCCTACGTCCCGAAATGGTTTGGAGTTTTCGCGATTTTCTCGGTCTGCGCGGCCGTCGTCGGAGGGGCCGCGCTGACTTCGACCTCCGTGAAGAGCACTCGGCCCACGTCTCCCTATCGCACCGAGCTTCACCAGTACCGGTGCGACAACAGCAACAGCATCCCCGGAACGGACGCGTTCGGAGGGGAGACCTGCGCTGCGGGAGACTGGTGGCCCGCCGTCGATGCCCACGGAGCCAAAGTCGTCACGCTTTCCGGCAAGGAATACGGAACAGGCGCCGGGCAGTGGTCCCTCTTCAACTGCGAGGACCCTGTCGGAAGTGGAACCAACGAGCTGCCGACCGTGTCGCGGCCTGGAATCGAAGACCCGAATTCTGCGCCCACTCCGGCCGATCCGGACCCGCTCTGCACCCGAATCAACGTTGACGCTTCGGGCGCGACGATTCCTCTGGATGGGGTCGGGACGCAGGAGATCCATTTCAGCGGCCAGGGGAGAACTTTCGCGCATCTCGTCGTGCGCACAGACGTGTGCACGGGCGAGTGCGATGCCAGCCTGGCGCTCGAGGTGGCCTGGTAATGCGCGCTCTTTGTTTTCTCGGGACTCTGATTCTTTCGAGTGCGGTTTGGGCTCAAACGCCCGTCTACATCCCTGCGGTCGTAGGGCCTTCGGGGCCGCAGGGGCCCACAGGCGCTCAGGGGCCTGAGGGTCCACCGGGGCCTCAAGGAGATGCGGGCGCCCCCGGTGCCAACGGCGCGGATGGCGCCGACGGCGCCGACGGGATGCCCGTCATCTTCTCGGCGGACCCTTCGGCCGCGGCGAGCGTAGATATTCCGCTCACGGATGCGACATGCTTTCAGTATCAATTCGACGTCGACCTGTCCGTCAGCTCTGACGACAAAGAAATCTACATCCGCACGGACTCGGCCGGCGGCGCGTCTCCGGACTCCGGCGCGAGCGATTATCGATTCGCCACGCGGGGGATCACGGACGCCGGCACGAGCATCACATACTCGAGCGCAGGCGCGGCGCAGATGGGGTTGACGGACGACGGCACGGACGGAGCCGTAGGAAGCAACTCCGCGAACGGAGAATACTTCACGGGCAGAATCGTCGTTGCTTCTCTCGGCAGCTCCACACGAAAGCCGATGATTCGCTGGGACACAATCTTCCTGAATCCCAACGGATTGGTCTTTCGCGCCTACGGCGGCGGCATTCGAGCGAGCGCAGCGGCGATCGACTTCATTCAGATTTTCGCAGAGGGCAGCCCGACCACGACGGTCTCGGGCAAGGTCCGGGGGTATTGCATCCGTGACGCGAATTAGTCTGTTTCTTTTCATTGCGCTCCTTGTCTTCTCCCCGCTTGCACACGCGGAGAAGCAGCCCGCAAACGCGAATTTGCTCGACGTGACGCGCGCGGAATTCGGGGCCATCCCGAACGATGGTCTGGATGACTATCCGGCCATCAAGCTCGCGATGGGCATCTACGACGGCTTCAACGGGAACACGCTCTACTTCCCCTGCGGCGTCTACAACTTTTCCGACACCGTGGAGTGGCGCGACTGGACGGGCACCATCATCACGCCGAACCCGCCCAATCCGTCTTTCCCGCCGAACTATCCGTGGTCGATCGGGATGCCTTGGGAGGGGGAGCGAGAGGACTGCGTCGAGATTCGGCTCATGGACAACGCGCCCGGGTTCGACGACCCGAACAACCCGAAGTCGTTTCTGAAGACGGGTTCTCTGGTCGGCCCTTCATCTTCTGATAAAGGTCTCACAGGGGACAAGGGCAACGGAGCCTATCAAAATTCGATCTCGAACATGACGATCAACTGCGGCTCCGGGAACCCCGGAGTGCTCTGTGTGGACTGGTTGGCGTCGAATGCGGGCGAACTCTACAACCTCACGATCAAGTCCGAGGACGGGCAGGGCTTCGCTGGGATCTACCTCTCCCGGCAGTGGCCCGGCCCGTGCTTCGTCTACAAGACGAAGGTGGAGGGGTTCCAGTACGGGATTCATGTCCTTACGCAGCAGCAGTATTCGGTCACGTTTCTGGATGTCGAGCTTGAAGATCAGACCGTCGCAGGCATCTACCTCACGGGCAACATGATTACGCTGGAGAGGCTCACGTCGAATCAGAGCATCGCGGACGTGCCTGCGCTCTTCAGCAACGACTCGGCCGGACTGCCCGCGATCCTGAACAGCACGCTCAACGGGAACTCGGCGACGCGGAGCGCGATCGAGGTCGGAGCCAACGCGCGGTACTTCTTCGAGAACGTCACGACGAGTGGGTACGCGAATGCGCTCAAGGCAGGGACCACGGTGCGGGAAGCCGGCGCGGTCATCAGTCAGGCGGTCTTCCCGACACCGTACAAGGTCTTCAATTCGCCAGACAAGGCGCTCCAGTTTCCTTTCGAGTACCCGCCGGAGCCGTATTGGAGCGATCCTGACACGAATCCGGAAGAGTGGGCGAACGTCATGGATTACGGAGTGGGAAATGGTGCTGGAGGCGAGACCGTAAACGACGTCGCAGGCATTCAGGCCGCATTCAATAGCGGCAAGCCCATCATCTACTTCCCGAAGCGCGATGTCACGGCCGGCGGTCTTCCGGCCGGGTCCGATGGCATCTACGCGCACGGCGGGCCCACGATCACGGTTCCGAGCACGGTGCGGCGCGTCTTCTTCAACCGCAACTCGACGCATCTGCTGGCCGGCATCTACACCACGGGGAGCGACTGCGTCTACACCGTAGTTGGCACTGCGGACGATCCTCCGGTCGAATTCAACAACATGCGCCGTTCCGGTGTCTCCATCATTCCGGCGAACCACATTTGCAACAAGAGCAACGGCCGCAAGGTGGTCATCCGCTCGAGTCCCTCATCGCTCAACTACCAGGCGGACGGGCCGAACACGACTTTCATTCTCGACGTGATCGGCGGCTTCAAGGCGCTCAACGGTGCGAAGGGCTATTTCTGGCAGTTCAACCAGGAGAACGGCGCCGGTGCGACGCTCAACGCGCCCACCGCGGTAGTGGACAACGGCTCGGAGCTGCGCGTCATCGGGTACAAGACCGAGGCCGACTTCCCTGTGGCGCGAATCACGAACGGCTCGAAGTACAAGGCCATCGGGGGCTTCACGTTCCCCTGCATCGGGACGAGTTCCGTGGTGAGCTCCGGGTACATCATCCAGGACTCGCAGGCGTCGTTCAGCGTGCTTCAGACGTGCACGAAGAACCCGGCGACCGATGCGCACGTCTACGGGAACCTGCTGGCGCAGACGATCGGCCCTGCAACGCGCTACCTCACCAGCCGTGCGACGGTCTATCAGGGCGGCTGCTGCTCGCGCCGCGTCTTCGCCCCGCTCGTGAATGCGTTCCCCAATCTGGACGCTCACATCGATCCGCAGGAACTCGGTTCTGGATCTCAGGTGGTGACATTGCCCTATGGAAAGGGCGGCTCTTCCTGGCTCATGATGCGCGTCGACCCTTCTGGGGTGTCGGGCGTCTCTGTGGACCCGGGTATGTGGACGCAGCCCTTTTCTTGTTCCGGACTCAGTCACGCCACGTTCCAGGTCCAGAAGAACTCTGACGGGGCGCTTGACGTCGATCTCTACACGTGCCAGCAGCCGCCCAATGCACCGATCGTGGGGCAGTTCGATCCCAAAGAGACTCCTACCCCTCTTGCGCCCAAGAACTGTCGCAATCTGACTTCTGCGGTCAACATGGACGGAAACGCCCCGAACGATGTCTTCGAATACGAAGGCCCTCTCGGCCTCATGATCGCGCGACTGAACGACTGCCAAGGTGACTGCAAAGCCGATGTGAGTTTGACCTGCGCGCGCTGAGCGTCATACAAACGCCATAAAGGGATGGTAGATTTACATTCCATGTCTGAAAAAACTTCTCACGCTCCGCGTCGAACGATCGTCCCGGCCAGCGCCACTTCGGTGGTGCTGGTCGGGGCCTCCGCGAGCCCAACCGTCTACGACGAATTCATCCCCGCAGGCGGCGCTTATGAGATGCCGAGCCCCGTCTATCAGGGGCAGATCCAAGACATCTGGTCGCGCGCCTCCGGATCGGCCTACATCTCTGAAAGGATCGGCTAATGCCGCGCTGGACTCCGGACGGACTCAAACCCATCCGCAAGGTATCCCTTGCGGGGGTGGCCTCCTACTCGTTCAACGCGGCACAGGGCCTGGATCTCACCAACTACCGCCGCTTCGTGTTCGATCTCGAGGGCGTGCTCACGACGACCGACGTCGGCAACGTCTGGGTCCGGACGAGCGGAGACTCCGGCTCGACGGACTACGACGTCGCGGGCCAGCTTTGGGCCGCGGCGAGCACGTTCACCTCCAACCTCAACTCCGGAGCCGGTGCAGCTCAAATTCGCCTCACTCCCGGAGACCTCGGCAGCGTGGATGCCAACGAACTCGGCATCTCGGGGACCGTGTCGCTGGTCCACGGCGGCTCCGCCCTCGCGGAGCCCTGCCTTGAGTTCGACGTGCAGTTCCGGACGCCGAGTTCGGTTGCGTTCTACGTCGCCGGGATGGCCTACCGAAAGAGCACGTCGCAAATCACCAGCGTCGACTTCCTGACCGCAGACGGGGCGAATTTCGAAAAAGGCGAGATCTCCATCTACGGCGTTCGGAGGATTGCCTGATGCCTCGCTGGTCCCCGGACAGCCTGAAACCGCTCCTTCGGGCCGCGCTGGGCGGGCTCACCTCCTTTTCCTTCGGCTCTGCGCAGGGGCTGGATTTCGCCGTGTACCGCCGGTACCGGTTCGAGCTCGAAGGAATCCGAACCGCAGCGGACGACGGGAATCTCTGGGTCCGGACGAGCGGCGATGCCGGCTCCACGGACTACGACCGCGCGGGGCAGTCCTGGGCGAGCAACGACTCGTCCACGATCAACCTGAACACTGGCTCCGGTGCTGCGCAACTCGACCTCACGGCCGGAGGTACGGGCGGGGGTATGGGAAGCGTGGCCGCGAACGAGCTCGGCGTGTCCGGGACGCTGTTCCTGGAGCACGGCGGGTCTGCTCTGGCCGAGCCTGCTTTTCGCTGGCGCGTGGCGTACCGCAACCCCTCCTCCAATGTGCTTTTCGTCCGCGCGTGTGGGTACCGGCGCACGACGACTCAAATTCTGAGCGTGGACTTCCTGCCCTCCGACGGTGCTGCATTCGAACAAGGAGAAATCTCCGTGTACGGGTACCGGAAAATCTGATGCCGCTCTCGAAACTGGAGCCGCCGCGAGCGCCTGCCGGGAGATAGGCCCTAAAACCTATTTTCGAATATCGGCCAGGAAATAGCCAGGAAAATCTACTTTTGAATATTGGCCAGGAAATAGCCAGGAAATTCCGCCCCGCAGAAGCCAGGAAATAGCCAGGAAAACAGGTTGAGGGCCTAGAACCTATTTTTGAATATCGGCCAGGAAATAGCCAGGAAAACAGGTTGAGGGCCTAAAACCTATTTTTGAATATCGGCCAGGAAATAGCCAGGAAATAAAACAGGTTGAGGGCCTAAAACCTATTTTTGAATATCGGCCAGGAAATAGCCAGGAAATAAAACAGGTTGAGGGCCTATTTCTCTGGAAATTTATGAGAATGTGGTTCGATACCGAGAGGACCGAAGCCACACGCGAGATGGGACCCACAAGCGATGTTTTCCGTCATCTGACGTCCAACCCACAATCGTAATCTAACCCACAAAAGCCAGCGCTCTAAAGGCATAGTCCTTGCACCCCTGCAAGTCCGTGCCAGCCAACAAAAAAGGCGCCTAGTCTACTAGACTAGGCGCCTTTTGTCAAGCTAGCCCTTGGCTAGCTTGCGCGCGGTCGCGTATGCCTTGCGCAGCCGCTTGAGCTCTGCGTCGCGCTTCCATTTGGGGAGAGACGTGTCCCCCAGGGTCACACGCAGTTTGCGTGCGGCTTCCTGCTCTGCCTTCCCCGCCTGGTACGCCGCGATCATCGTCTCGGAAATCATGCCCATGTTCTTGTCCTCGTCTTTGTTTGGTTCTGAGTTTGGATCTAGATCTAGATTTAGAACGAAGTCTAGAAGTCTACCTAGCCAGCAGACCAGCCGCGCGGCGCGTGTCAGCGTCGCCAAGCTCTACCCCCCAAATCCAGGAAATTACGTAACTCGGTGCGTAGGGGGAACGCACGGAGAGGCCGCAAGTCGCACACAAAATCAAATCAATCTCGCCCTGTCTTCGCCAGTCCACGCCAGACACGTACCTTAGATCTGCGTCTTCCTGGCTCGGCGCTTCGTCTAGATCGATCGTCGCCAGGGTGGCGTCGGAGACGTCGCACCCCCCGCCGCACCGATCACAGGCGCCGAGCCGCTGTCCTACCGCATGCTTGAGCGCACCGTAGGAGAGGATGCGGCGCAGGGGCGCATCCGAGAAGGCTTCGCACTCCAGCCGCGCGCGGTGCTCAGCAAGGGTCAACCCAGGGTTGCGCTTGGGTTTGCTCGCCCTCGGCCGCTTGGGCTTGGCCTCGATGCATTTCGGGCAATTCACCCGATTCGACTTGCTCGAGTAGAGCGAGAAGCGCCGGCCGCACTTGCAGTACCGAGCCAGCAACCGGCCGCGCTTGGTCGCGCAGTCCCTCGAGTGTTCGGGCCGCACTCGGCACTCTTCGCACTCAGGCGTCGGGCGCATGTCAAGACCTTTCCGCAATCTGGTATTCTTCGATTTCGATCCGGACCGAGTTTTCCCTACTCCCCGAAAACAGATCCGAGCACTCCTCGCTAAGCGCCGGTCCGCGCGCCGTATGTGCTGCCAGGGCTTCGGAGATGCGCACGAGTGCGCTCCCTTGCCCGACTGCAATCGACCGCGCGCATTCGTCCCTAAGAATTTCTCGGATTCTCATTTCCAAGGCCAGCCAGTCGATTTTGCGGCGCATGGCTAGAGCTGCTTTCCTGCAGGAGTGCCTGCCTGCCGCGGTCGGATGGGATCTGCCTTCCCAGTCCGAACCGGCGCCGCGTTCCGGGTCGAGCACAGATGCGAGCCGAGGGTGCGGTCGCACCGCACTCGAGCGCCAGTGTAGGTGCCGCACCCGGTCGACATCCCCACCATGAAGAGGGCAGAAACGATCAGTGCCACAATCTTGATAGTCATGTTTCGCTTTCCTTACTTGAGGTAGTTCACGCCGAAGACGTGCACCGCGCCGAGTCCGTGCTGCTCGTCGAAGATATTCCCGCGCGCGTGCTTTGCGGGCGCCTTCCAGCCAGCGGGCTTCAGGATGTCGCCGCTTTCCAGATCGACGAAGGCGTAGCAGCTTCCCCGGTCGTCCGGGTTCGTATTTGACGCGTACTGGCACCAAACGCGCATGCGCTTCTGCAACCGCTCTGCGGTGAGCACCCGGCGCATGTTCACGGTCGCCGCATGCTTGTCCAGCATCGTCTGCCAGTCTGAAAGCCACTGATCAAACCGCGCCTGAAAGTCGTTACGCATTAGCATCCCTTTCCGCCGAGAAATCCGCGTTTGCCGTCGCGCACCAGATAAAATTCGCTTTGGGCTTTCTGATACGCGTTCCATGCCAATTCCACAGGCTCTGGCCATTTTCCAGTGCTCTGGTGTACCTGAAATGCTTCCCATTCGCTGTGGAATCCACATTCCTTGACCGCTGCGAGGAAGGTTTCTCTAGCTTCGTCCATTACCTTGCGCAGATCTGTCATGCCCATTTCCTGTCAAAGCCCACAGAGCCGTGGGCTGCGATGCTGACGTTTCGTCCACTCTTGCGCGTTCCGCCGCACGCCAAACAGTCGGCGCACGTCTTTCGACCCCCGACGCCTAACGCTTCCGCGCTCGCGGGGCACTGCATCTCGCCCCTCGCGCGCTCTTCGCCAGGCTTCCGAACCCTGAAGTATCGGGCCGAAGGGTGGAGGGCTGCGAAGCGCTGCAAGCTCTCTTCGCTTTCGACGCTTCCCATACAGAGCTCTAGAATCGCCAGATCGAAATGGGGGTGTGCCCACTGGTGTGTGTACCCGGTGTTTTCCCCATTTTCCCCCAGCCAGCCGCGCCAGACGTCGACGGGTACGGCCGCGGGATCGCCATACGCTCCGAGTCTGGTCGGTCGGGTGTCCTGTCCGATGTCGCCGCCGCCCCACCATGGGTACGCACCGCGCTTCCAGGCGCGATACACCGCAAGCGGGGCCTGTCCGACATTGACGTAGCAGCGTCGTTCTTTGTACGTATCCGACTTCAACGGGCAAGAGCCGCAGATTGCCTCATCCGCTCCGGTTCGCACCGCTTCCGTCGGTTCGATGTCGGCGCGGAGAATCCAAGTCTGGATCATCGCGCCGGTTTTCTCGTTTTGGCTCTTTCGGCCGAGTCCGGTTGCGATTGCGACGATGGGATCGCCAGTGAGAACGCTCGGGCCTTCGTACAGAATGACGCCGGTTGGGTTGGTCATCTCAGCGCGCCTCCAATCTCGAAAGCCGCTCCGTTGCGAGGTCCCATTCGTTTCCGGCCGCGCTCAGATCCGCATAACCCTGCCGAACCATTTGCTCAGCCTTGCTTAGATTCGCTCGGGCGTCTTCCAGCTTGCGCTCTGCAAGCTCGACATCCGTTCGCGCCATCCATTCTTCATCATTGAAGAGCTTTTCGGCGAGGTCTCGCGCCGCGCTGTAGATTGCGCGGGATGCATTCGGAGTCGGTTCTCCGCCACATAGCCCCGGACGGCCGATGCTGATATGCCGAACGCACACTTTCAGCAATCCACTTTCGTATTTCTCAAGCTCAAAATGCGCGCTGAGTCTGTATTCAACGCCATTGACCTTGAGCCAAGGGCCTTTGCCCCAATTCTCTCCGACTTCGTCCGAGCTTAGATAGAGCGCAG
>JACCDR010137412.1_pt1 | contig 36379 bp, 51 predicted proteins | sample 7446431 | NCBI WGS metagenome assembly JACCDR01 (sample SAMN15323443, study PRJNA562643) | freshwater metagenome | isolation source: river surface water | place: USA:Blue River Watershed | collected 2017-08-17 | reverse complement strand
TTAGGAGGGGTATGAAAGAAGGCGACATCATAAAAGTAGACATCACGCTACAGCCAGTAGAGACGCTGAACGAGTTCGCTCGTCAGTTGAAGATTCTTTTCTACAAGGCACAAGGGCCGGACGCTGATAGACTGGACCGCCAGATAAAGGCGATTTATGCAGAGATTGATAGCCGCGAGGTTCATCCTGCACTTGAGCACCATGATTTACATTTAACCAGTGGGGATTGATGGACGCATTCAGACAATGGCTACAAGCCGAACGAGAGGAAGTGAATCAGCGAATCGAAAAGGGCAAAGGTACGTGGCCGCATGAGGACTACGTTAAAGATGAGGATTGGGCGCGATTGATGGCAACTAAACACACTCTTGAAAACGTGGTCTACATGCTGAACAAACTAACCCCGCCTAGCAAGGAGTAAAGCATGAAGCTAACCGAGAACGATTTAATCCGCTGGTGGGGTACGCCAGAGGAATACTACAAAGAGAAAGAGCGATTCTTAAAAGAACACGAGAAGGCCGACTTCCGAACGACAACGAAGGATGGTCTGCTTGTTAGTGCGACGTACTACTTCAAGCCGTATCAAGTAGCGTCTGAACAGTTGGATCTGTTCAGGATGTTGGCAGAGGCTAACGCTGAAAAACTAACCCCGCCTAGCGAGTAAGGAGAGTGATGAATTTTTTGTCACTATTAACAATTCTTTTCATCGGACTAAAGCTAACCAACTACATTACCTGGCCGTGGCTGGTAGTGTTAAGTCCGATGTTGTTCCTTATATTTATTATCGGCTCGGCTACTGTGGTAGCGATGTGCGTATCGATTTTGAGCAATAGGAGATAAATATGGAAGATAAAATAACAGGCGTCTGCGTCGATATTCCAACGGTGATTAAAGAAAAGAAGAATGAATCCCTTTTAAGGGCTATGACACACGCAATCATAGAACATTATACTCCTCCTACCCCCGAATGGATCAGCGTTAAGGAGAGGTTACCAGATAACGATAGGGATGTGCTTATATACTCTCCCTACCACGAAAGAGAGCGACAGGTGGGGTATTATGGACAGTCAAGTGAGATGTTCTTCTACGAACAGGATGATGGGAGTGATTCATCTATAGTCGTAACTCACTGGCAAGAGCTACCAGATAAACCAACAATAGGAGAAGCAAAATGACAAAACTTTCAAGAGAAGAATATCTTATTAAGCGTGAGCAATGGCGTAAGGATCTAGCGCAATGGCAAGAAGAATTGACAGAGCTTAAAGCATCAGGTGTCTATATAGAAGAAGATATATGTGCTGCTTTGGGGATGCCTACATTACGCCCCTGGGGGCAGGGTTTAGCAGACCAAGCAAAAGACGATATATGCGAGAATAGGCACCAGGGGAACCAGTGTTCTATAGAGGCACATGAAAGAGTAGAGCCAAGCAAAGCTACATTACACAAGATGATTCTTGAGTATGTATCGCAAGTTAGTGGGGCCACTACAGAAGAGATAGCTAAGGGGCTTAGCATACGATACACCACCGCATCTGCAAGATGTTCAGAGCTAAAGCGTAGTGGTATGCTAGTAGCTAGTGGGAGAAAGAGGCTTACGAGTTCAGGCTCTACGGCTGCTGTGTTGACGATAGGGGATATATGAAAGAAGAGAAACTAGTAGAGATGGAAAGGGCAATGGATATTGAGGATGCTGTACGGGATATAGAGATGCACCCTGCCAATGTCCTATCTCTATTCAATGATGCCGATGGGAACTACTTTGTGCAGCTTACTAACCTAGAAGAACAAATGGCAGTGTTTATCCCGCTTCATGGGGTTATTGATGCCCTTATGGATCACCCGGATGTTAAGGAGGAAGTAATCTCTTCCATCCATAAAAAAGCTATGACATAATAGATGGAGCGGTGCTCGTTTCCGCTCCTATTGTTTTGCTGGCCCCTGCTAGGTTGAATGACTTAGCGGGGGTTTTTACTATGAGGGGGTATGGATTTACTTAAATGGCTAGCTCGTCAAATCCCGATGGACCAAGACGACTCTGCTGGATTTGGTCCGTTCCGCTTGCCTGAATCAGCTCACTGGATGGAGAGCGTCTTTAAGTATCACGATTACTACTACCGCATAGGCCCTCAAGCTGATATGAGATTATCAGACATCGACTGGAGGATATTCAAAGCTCTTACCATTGCAGCAGAGCTACCTGAAGATCCAATGGAGAGATGTAAGAGAGCTAGGCAGATATGTCGCTATTGGCCCATAATGAGGTCAGTAGGTCATTACCTATATGGTAGGTTTAGAGAAGATGTTCCCAAGAAAAGCTAGAGGCCGCAAACGTCACGTTCGTGGCGAGATGAACAATACAGAGAAAGCGTATGACTTTGAACTACGCAAACTTTTCATATCTGGGGAGATTGTAGATTACGGATTTGAAAGGATTAAGTTTAAGCTGGCAGACAATACCTACTGTGAGATTGATTTCTACGTTGTAAAGAATGACCTCTCCCTAGAGTTCCATGAGGTAAAAAGAGCATGGAAGCAGAAGGACGGGAGCTATAAACCTCACTGGGAGGATGACGCTAGGGTAAAGATAAAAGTAGCTGCTGAACAATTCCCCTTCTTTCAGTTTGTAGGCATTGCTAAAACCCCTACCTCTTGGATGAGGGAAGAGTTCTAGTAGTCGTACTGCCTCTGTCCCTGTGGTCCGTAGCGCATAGCATCATTTCTGTTCTGCTGATTCATCTTACTAATCAACCCAGGTAGAGGAAGGATGCGCCTATCTTGCGGATCTGCAAAGGCGTTCTGCTGTTTAGCTAATACCTCAGAATCTACCTGTCCCATACGATTGAGCTTTTCAAGAGTCTCCATATACTTGGCTTGCTCATCAGGATAGAAGAGTTTCTGATTCACCCCAAACCCAGGCTCAAAAGCATCAGGGAATAGGCGAGCCATATCAGCATGAAGTCTCTCTACCGTATCCATATCCTGAGCACGTTTAGCCTTGCGGAACTTCTCTGCAAGCTGCTGTGCTACAGGTGCCTGTGCCGTCTGTGCTGTCTCCATAAGGAAGCGAGCAAGCTGATCCTCTCCAAACCTAGCAGAGTCACGGGGCAAGAACTGCTCCTCTACTGCTTCCCCTGCTAACACTCCTCTTAGTGGAGATGAGGCAATCCCTGCTGCTGGATCGAAAGCGAACTTCTTAGCCAGCCCTGCCATGCCACCAGCGCCTTGAGCTGCCCTAGCAAGAGCCGATGCGGGGGTAATTCCTGCTTCTTTAAGCCCTCTAATACCAGCCGCTGCTAGCCCTCCAGCGCCGAGCATACCAAGAGGCCCTGCGCTCGTAGCTGCTACCGCCCCTGCTGCTGGAGCAAGAATATTAACCGCCTTGTTTAGCTTCCCTGCCCATGGTCCTTCTATAACCTGCTCTGGAATGACTTTATCAGCTACTCTAGCCCCAATCTTAGTTCTGGCAGGGATGTTGACGGCTTGCTTAACCACCTTTTCAGGTACCCACTCGCCGAGCGTAGAATAGGCTGGAACATCCACCACCTCAGAACCTTCTCTGATAATTTCTTTCTTGGGGATAGCGCTTCTATTAGCTCTCTGAATCCCTTCCGCAGTTGTGTACGCCTTATCTACATACTTCTCGATACGAATTGCGTCAGACAACCTAGAATTGACCTCTCCGTACCCTTTAATGTTTTGTCGTAGAATGTCGTTTAAATCCTGCGCCAATAGAACCTCCACTTTTTCTGCTGGGGTAAGAGAGGCGGGGGGTTTCCTAAATAGTGGGGCGCTGTCTTTATAGATTTCCTTCTTTAACTCGTGGAGTGCCTTTAAATTACCATCAAACTCATTGAGCTTGGCAACTTTTCGGGCCGTAACGCTCTCCACTAAAGCCTCTCTCATTAAAGGGTCTGCCACCCCGCTTTCTAAGAACTTATCAACTCGCGGAGTCTCAATATCAAACTTAGCAGGAACATTGACGGTCTTTTTGGATGTGCCAGCAGGGGATACCTCAAACTCCATTCCCCCAATATTCTTGGTAGTTGCGGGAGTAGATACAGTTACTTCTTTACTAATAGCAGGAGATGACGGAGCCTTTGGAGCTGCGTTGTCTACTAAGGCATCTAGCTCATCAAATAGGGCAGCTTTCCTATCGGCTAATGCGATAGCTGCTTTTTGTGGAGGCATTGATATAATGTCTGCGTTGCTTGCTATAGCCTCATCTAGGGAGCTAACCAGCTCTCCATCCACTACTGATTTTCCCCTACCAAGAGCCGCCGCCCTCGCAGCAGGGGTGATCGCATCCTCAACTGAAGGGATGGGCTTAAATGGAGTAGATACGCTTGATACCTCAGGGATAGACCGGGGTGTGGTAGTAACGCCTAGTTCACTAATCTCAGATATGTCATCAGGTAAAAACTCTCCCCCTTCAAATGTCTTGCCTGGCTTCCTATAGGCAGGGTTGATTTTTGCAGGGACATTTTTTGCAGGGACAAACTCATTAGGGATATATCCTGGGATAGTCTGCTCAGGAATAACTTTAGTCCCTAGCTTTTCTTTGAGTGCCGTCCCAACCCTTTGTAGATCTGCTGCTCCTCTTTGGAGCGTTTTGGTAGCGCCTACTCCTGCCCCTGCTGTAAGTAGCTCCCCCCTCACCCTAGCGGCATCTTGCTCAGGAGAAGTCTCAGGGAAGTTTACAGGATCAGCGAACTGAAGCGCCTTGTCGTATAGCGGTCCAGTAATAAAGCCGAGGGGATTATAACTAGCTGCCGCCCCCCCTATAGCCCCAAGGGTCTTTATCCCGTTCCTCTCAATCGCTCCCATGGGGTCTGCTGCGATGTTACGGACGTTTTGAGGCAATTCAGCTACTGCCCCTGCCATGCCTTTAAGGGCGTTCCACGCTGAAGCTGGAGCGTTAAGGAGGGTTTTCTTGAATGACTCTGGATCGGTTAGCTCATCAGCAAAGCGATAAGCATAAGAGCCTTCTGGTTCTTTGGCTCGTGCATTATCAACGACACTAGCCCATTGACCTGCGTCTAGGTCAAAGGGCTCTGATTCCCATGCTGAATCAAACTCATCCCATGCTGCGTCAAAAGGATCTGCCACTATTTTCTAGCCTCCCATTCAGCTCTGGCTTCATCTTTTGTTAGCCCCCGCCTCTTAGCATCTTCAATGAATGACTTAATATCTTGTTGCTGCGCCCCTGCACCAGAGCCGGTAGTTGGCTCTATGCTTTGCGTAAGTCCAAACGTGTTCCTACCACCTGTCTTGTTAGCAGTTAGTATCGCATTTCTCTTCGTATCAATGTACTTCTCAAGTGCCGTTAGTCGTTCCTGAATTGCTTCAGGAGAATCAAATACAGGAGAGCCTTCGACTAATGGAGCAAACATCTCTACGTCGGGCTGAGACAGCGCCCCGCTATCATTCATCCTAGCGACTTCCTTCTTGAGCTTTGCTACTTCAGCATAGAACTTATAAGCAGGGTCGTCTGGGTTTTTGTACCAGTCTGTTATCTTTCCAGCTCGCAATGCGCTCATTATTCCTGGCTCAAACTCAGTAGCGAATTGCTTAGCGTTAGCTATTGAAGCCTTTGCGCCTACCCCTGCTGACATCTTTTCAAGAGCACTTTCCCCTATAGGTTTAGCGTTAGCCCCTGTTCCGTATAGGTTGGTTTGCAGTTTATACGGATTAATGGAGCTAATGATGATGCGGTCTTGAATTGTAAGCGGCAGTCCTTTAGCTTGTTTATCTATTGCTGTAGCTTGCTCCAGGGTAAGTGGCTCGTCTACTTTCCCCCTATTCCCCGCCCTTCCGTTAATGGCATCAGCATTATACTTCAGCCTCTGCCCTGATTCTTCAGCGTCAGCCATCCCTTCCTGTATGGCCCTACGCTCTGCTTCCCTTGCAGTAATCTGCTGCTGAGTATTGTTAAGGATAGTCTTATTAACCTCATCCCTACGATTCATTTGCGTCGTAAGTCCCTGTATTCCCGCATTAGCTCCCGCAGCCCCCGCCTGTGCGCCCACCGCCGCGCCTTGCAAGCCACCACCGAAGCCAAAACCCAAAAGAGTGGGTAATATTGCCGTAAGAGCAATTCCTATCGCTTCAGACGTATCAAGCTGCCCCTGATTCTTTAGAGCCTCAAGCGCCTCTTGTCGCTGCCCCTCAAGGGTAGAGATGTCACTTGTTACCCTATCAAGGTTAGCCTCTCTACGCTTAGAGAAAGTAGGTACATCAGACATCGCTCCAGAATAGCTATTACTGGCAAACCTTGGTCCAGTAGGGAGTGCTTCGCCTAGTATCTTAGCTCTGTAGTCCCTTGTTTCTTCAGGGAGAGCTGCAACATCACCTCCCCTGCTTAACCACTGCTTAGTGTTGCCTGGCCCCCAGTTATACGCTGCAAGTGCGTCTGCCTCATTCCCAAAGGTATCAAGCTGCTGCTTCAAATACCTAGCCGACCCAAAAGCGTTCTGTACTGGATCGAAAGGATTTTCTACCCCTAAGTCTGCTGCTGTTTCTGGCATAAGCTGCCCAAGCCCCTGCGCTCCTGCTGAAGATACCGCGAAGGGATTGTAGCTGCTCTCTTGCTTAATCACCCTATCTAGCAGATTAGGATCTATACCCTCTTCTTCAGCTATGAAGTCTAGGGTGGGGGTGAAGTATTGTGGAATATCGTATCCTCTTGGTGCCATGTTATTGCCCGTAAATACCGCTTATTGTGTTATAGTATTCCTGGTCTGCCGCGCTCCCAAATCCTCCAAACTGGTTAGGATCAGTAGCTGTAGTTGGAGCTGTCCTCCCATCTCCACCCCCACGACGCTTATTAGCTCTTAGCGCCCTACGCCTAGCCCTCTCATTCTCTGTTAGTCCTGCCAGCCCTAGAGAGCCCTGTACCTGTGCTGCTCGCTCTGTACGCTCTTGCCCAAGGTTGGTTTTAGCTGCGTCCATAAAGTAGTTACTTCTATCAGCTAAGGAGCTGCCATAATCCCTGAGCGCCCCCTGAGTTCGTAGCCGCTCGTTATTAGCCATATCAAGGGTACTGCCAGCCCAGTTCCCTGCTGCTGTATTCATGCGGTTAAAGCGGTTATTGGTGAAGTCATTCACTCCTCCAGCGTAGTTAGCACTAGCTCGCTCTTTTTGGCTAAACTCATCGTTTTCTGTCCCTCGTAGCGTATTGCCATACATATCAAGGGCATCCGCCCCCCTACCAAACTCAGCCTGTTCCTGAGCCGTAAGAGTGTTTGCATACTCTCCTCGTCGCCTGTCCTGAATATCGATATTAGAAAGGAGGTTCTTCTGCTCCATATCAGCCTGAGCGCCCATAGCATCCCTACGAGCGTTCCTCATTCCAGCCCTTTCAGCCCCACCCATTCCACTTCTACGAGTCGCTGACTGTAGAGCCTCTACTGACTGCTGATACTTTCTATCTACTTCCTTCTGAGCTTGCTCTCTTAGCGCCTGATTTTCTTGCGAATTTAACCCTGCCAGCCCTGACTTCATCAGCGCGAGAGTTTCTTTCATCTCATCGCTTCTCTGCCCTGCTGTAGCTGTTCTGCCCTTTAGTTGGTCAAGTAATCCTTGGGTGTCCCCAGACCTTTTCCCGGCTGAATCCAGTACCCCCCGTAGGGCTCCAAGGGCATCAGTCTCCTCCTGAGAAGTAGCTCCCGCCTGGTCCATAATAGACTTTAGCTGGTCAAGCACTCCCTTTTCTTCGTCTGACCTCTTGCCTACAAATCCTGCCGAACTAGGGTCAGATAGAGCGCGAAGAGACTCTATTAGAGCCTTTTGGTCCTCTGGGATTTCTGTGCTTACACGGGATAAAGGCTCATCAAAGCCTAGTAGGTTACCTAGCGCCTTTCCCCCCTCTACATCTTTGTAGACCTTATTCTGGGCCTTATCTAGCTTTACTGGTTTAGGAGCGTTAGGGTCGCGCTTACTAGATGGTTTCTTTTCTTTCTTTTTAGCCATAATCACTCACTATAGCAGCCCTGGAATAAGGTTACTTTTCTTTTTCACATCAGACAAAACCTTCCCCGCCTGATCTCCAGTATATGTCCCTGGAAGGCTAGTGCTCCATGGGTCACCCGCCGCACCAGCATCATTCATCTTCTCGCCCATTGTCCCTGCCTCGTTATAGGAAGCAGCCAAAGCACTCCAGACCGCAGCCGCTAGAGCCGCAGCCGAAAACTCGGTTTCGTTAGTCGAAGTGCCTGACAGATACCCCACTGCATAACTAATAGCCGTAGGCGTTAGCGTAATTGTCCCAGTAGCCGATAGGCCAGCTAAGGCTCCTAAGAGAGCAGACTCCGAGAAGGTAATATTCGCCGTACCAGCTATTGTAGCTACAGATGCCAATACCGCCGTAGACGAGAACGTAATCGTAGCCGTACCAACTGCCCCCGCAATCAGGCCGCCAGTACCAGTAGCGTCAAACGTAATCGTCGTAGAGCCAGAGGCAGGGAAGCCCATGACGGCCAGCATGTTGTCAGAAGTTACGCTAACAGTCGCCTCGCTTCGACTAGCCAGGCCACCAGGCTTTTCTGGCATCACCCATGCGCCAGGGTGACGGTGGCCACTCGGTACCCCCGCCTTCTCGTCTGTGAAGCCTTCTCCGAAGAATCGATTCCTATTTATCTGGTTATAGTTCTGGCGCTCTTGGCAAGTAGTAGCACCACCAGTCTTGATGGTGCGTACCTTATGCAATAATCGCCCGTTCCCTATTAGCCCCATGCGAAGTCTACCGACCCGTAGAAGTTAGTCGATGCCGCTGTTGCTGCGCCTGCGAACCACAACCAAGTTAAACACGCCCCGTCTACAACCTTTGGCATACTCGGCACCATGTTCACGAGGTCACGCTCGCCCATTACACCTAGCGTAGTTATCGGAACTGTTGCTAACGGACGGCAAAGGACCAACGCCGCAGTACCAGCGCCAGAGGCCGCAGATAGCGTAATGCTCTGAACCGAGCGTATTCCCGTATCTCCAGAAGCGAGAGGTAAGAAAGGTCCGTAGTTGTTAGCCGCAACTCCTGAATGAGTAATATGCCCAACAATACCAGAGGCGGTACAAGCAACCGTTACGGGAAGAGAGTTAGAGGCGGTTCCCCCCTGATCCGTATAGCTTAACGACACGTTATGAGCAGTAGCGCCAGCAGCTACGGTATTAACCAGAAACGCTCTCAATCCTACGCCGTCTGTGTATCTAGTAAGAGTAGAGGAGTTTGTTAGCGTCTGAGCCGATGAGCTGTTCATGTTTATACCGGGGTAGTACAAACACATATCGACAAGCATCAAGACCCCTGGGACGCCCGTAGCTACCGCAGTAAATGCAGCGACATTAGTAATATGCTTAGTATCGGTCGATACGTTGCCGCCATGATATAAACCAAAGCCTGATGTATCGCTCGGTATTGTCGCAGCAAGGGAAGTTCCAGAATAGGTATTAGCTATCGGAGTACCCGCAAGAAGGGAAAGGTCGTACCACCTCCCAGCCGTATAAGCCGAGCCACCAGTTATCTTGTTCCAGTCAGCTCTCCAGAACTTCCCGTTAGTTGTTACTTCGTTTATGAAGTCGTCAGTAGAAGTAAATCCCATACTATCCCCACACCGTTTTAATCATGCCGAAAAAGTTAATACTCTGTACCGATCCGCTTGCGCCGTAGCCTAGTGGGGCCAGATAGCAACCGTTCTGAATAACTGGAAGTGGCCCTTTGTCCTTTAAGAATATCCGCTCCGTAAACGCCGTAATCTCGTAGGTACAAACCTCGAACAAAGGACGACAGAGAACTAGGGCATATAGACCACCAGAAGGAGCAGATATTGTAATGCTCTGAACCGACCGCACACCGATGTCGTTATCCTGCAAGGGGAAGAACGGACCAAGGCGATTAGTCGTTCCTGATGTGCCGCCGCCAGTCATAAGCGTTGCGATAGCTGCTACTGCGTTAGTGAAAAGAGTCGGTGAAGTCCTCCCTGAAACCCCGTCGCTATTCGTGTAGCTGATAGATACGTTTGTGTTTCCAGTATAAGGATTGGTGGCTACGAGGAACGCTCGAACACCTTTACCATCCGTATATCTCGGTAGCGTTACCGTATTGTCAAACACCTGAGCATCTGTACTATCGCCGTCTATCAGTGGATAAAAGAGAAGGAAGTCACAGAAGAGGACCGTCATCGGCAAGGGTGTCGCCGTGTTGCAGTTAAGCAAAACTTCAGTAACAACCTTTGTCTGAGAAGCCGATACGTCTTGGCCGTGGTAAATCCCGTTGTTGCCGTTAAATGCCGTAGCGGTTAGCTCAGTGCCCGTATAGTAATTAGGCTTAGGATTACCAGGGGCCATCGACAGGTCCACCCAGAATCCGGCAGTAGAAGTAATAACTGGGACCTTACGAAAAGACGACCACTGGAACTGACCAGATTCAGTCTCAGCCTCTACTAGTCGTTTTACGTTCGAAAAGCCCATTAGCCACCAGTCCTCTTCTCTGCTGCCTCTAGTTGTTTCGCTTGCTGCGTCAATAGCTCCCAGGAGTCGCTTAGCGATTTCTTAGAGACGACAAGCTCAGACTCTAGCGCATCAACCTTGTCTAGGGCCAAGAGAAGCGCCTCCTGCTCCAAGAACTTCGTCAGCTCTGCCTTTGACATAATAGAAGTCTGGTCTAGCGGAGTAGCACTAGCGATAATTGCGTTTACGAGGTCGTCTCTAATTGTCATGACTTCCTTTAGTCGATAACTACATCTAGCTCGCCAGTGTTAAACTGAGGCTGAATGCCAGAAGAGATAGACAGCGAAGCAGAGAGAGCGCCCGACACAATTATCTGACCAGCTCCGTTTTGAGTCGTACAGACCGAGAAGTGAGTAGCTGTTGCAGAGGAGCCCGTACATGTCGGGAACTGAATAAGAGCGGCATTACTTGCCGTGTTACCAGATACAGTGAAGCCAGTCGTCCGAGATACCGCCACGCCGTCATAGCTTGTATAAGCGATTTCGTTGGTTGTTGCCGTTCCAGCCTCTCCTGGGTCAGAGCTGTGAAGTCTGATGTAAAAATCCGTATTGGACGCCCACGCGGGAGCCGTACTGTCAAAGATGTACAAGGCGAGGTCGTTTTCTGTGGTGTTACTAGCTGACATATCAATTCTCCATTACGAATACGAAACCGAAGTCACATTATCTCCCGTGTACGAAAGCGTCTTAGTAAGGTTAATCCCTCCTGGCGTATCCCCACTAAGAACAATCGAATCAAGCTGGTCCCCCGTATAGTTGAAGGTTTTGGTTATCGAGCCAGCGCCGACCGTGTATTCAATCGAATCAAGCTGGTCGCCTGTGTAGCTATATGCAGAATCATAGTCCTTTAGATTCTTAGAAACCGTCTCGAAAGACTCTGCAAGCCCCCCGCCTCCTCCGCTCCCGTTAGAAGCTGCGGTAATCCTACCCTGGGCATCTACGGTAATGTCGGCATTTGTGTAGCTACCCGCAGTAACCGCCGTTGGAGAAAGAGCTAGCTCAATAGTAGAACCTGCTCCATTATCGGTGATAATAATATCAGATGTGCTATCAAGCTCTCGACTGGCAGGATTGCTAGGGTCTGCAATAGCCGTCACTACTGGACCTATCGGTACTCCAGAGATTGCAGCAGGAGTCCAGTTAGTTCCATCAAATACAGCCGCGTTACCAGAGGATGGTGGCGCTGTGTAGTCTATTTCAAGAACTCGTAGGCTTGTCATATACTTATGGGAATATAATCACCCTCCCAGTAAACGTAGATGTAGTTGCTACGTTCTTAATATAAAACTCTGTTGAGCTAGGGGATGTATCTCCTTTAACAAGCAGACAATTCCCTTCTGCTGAAATTATCTGGAATCTACTAGGAGTAGCCCCTAACGTATGGATTATCCTCACCTCTTCACCTGCTAGGATCTCCCCTTCCCACTCAAAACACAAAAAATTCTCATTGAACGTCAATGCCCTTAATCCAATATACAGCTCACGCAAAACGCTGTTTAGCTCTGTTACGAGCCAGTGTTGAGTCTGCTCAAACGTGCTGCCTATGAATCTTTTTACCTCTCTAAATCTCATCAATCCTTTATGGCCGTGCTATAGGGAGCTGTAACTTCAGTCTCCCAGGCAGAGATTGCTACCTTCTGGTGCAACTCGCTATTCTCCATTACAAACCGAATACTCTGGGCCTTCCCTGTTCGTAGTTTTTTCTTTTGAGACTGCTTCTTAGGCGTTCCCCACTGAGCTGTCCCCCAGGAGAAGTACCCCCATCCCGCACTACTTCCCTGTCCAAAATTAAGAGGAAAGGAGAACCAAGTAGAATCCTTCTGAAAGTCTCTCTCTACCTTAACGTTAAGGGTAAACCTTGCGGCCAAAAATTGTCTAAGCAGGTTGTACGCCTTTAGCCTCAAAAACACCTTAAACACTGAAGGTTCCCCTGCATCGAGCCACTGAGTTCCTAGCTTAAAAGCTATTGGCAGGTGGTGGTCGGCATAGTCATCCACCTTGCTTAGTTTAGACTGCTCCCACAGGTACCCTGTGACGGTTACAGATGCGTCCTCTTCCTTACTTTGGAAGTACACTTTGTCATCCAGCTCAATGAGCCCCCCGCCCATATTTACCCCGTTCCAATCCCCCCAAGACTGGTGAAAGGTGTCCAATACAAATGTCCTAGACGCACTGTTTACAAACTTACTAGTTCCGCTCCCTGATTCTGCTGGAATAAAACAGATATATTCTTGAGTCGTTTCGGAGTGAATTGCGACCGCCCTTCTTAGCATGAGCTGCTGAGAAGTTGGCAGTCCTTTCTTAGCAATGTCTGGGTTTATTGGCGCTCCAATCTCATATAAATTAAACCCGTTTTCTATTGCCCAAAACCCCGTCTTTCCAAGGAAGATAATCTTTCCTTCTATCTCTACAATGCTGTTATGACAGGCAAACCCCGTATGACCACGAGAGAGGTTTTCTTGCCTAGCGTTACCTGAATCTAAATCGCCAGTAATAACTAACAAAGAGTTTTCGGTGCCTACAATTAGATGCTCTTGGTCGCTTCCTAACCCTCTAACACCCCCACCTTCTGTAGATTTTACCTGTTCAAAATTAACTTCTGCATCAAAGTACTCAGGGAACTCCCCGTTAGAATAATACCATGTGTTTGCGTTACTCTTGCATCCCGCTGCTATGAGCAAATCCTGATGAACACAAAGGTATTTTGGTTGGATAGAAAGGGGATCTCTTAGTTTGGTAGGGGCTATGTACTGCGTCCCTAAACTTGCCGTAGCTAGCGTGTCTGTATAAACCTGCGTAGAAGCAAAACTGTCATTAGGGATTTCAGCTACCTTGTAGTAGAGATTCCCGCCATTGGTAGTGCGGTATATCACTATACGAAGGTTATTTGAGATAATCCTATTGTCAGCAACATCTACAATGTCACCAGCTACTGTTATGGTAGTTGCGGTGGTAGCTGTTATCTCTCGTTCGACATAAGTACCTTGTTCTCCGCTAAAGAAATACGCCGTATCTCCAACTTTTAGCGTATGTCCAGAGTCTACAGTGATAGTAGTTACGTTTAGCTGATTACCATTAACTATTGCCCCTCCAGTATTGAACCCAGAAGCAGCAAGAATGTTTGTAAGTGTGACTAGTACAGATTGATTAGCGGGGGATACGGTAGAGGATGGATCTGACTCTACCCCTAAGATAGTATTGCCCCTATTATCTACCTGCTTATACAGGTACATGTATTTGATATTAGTATCTGTTATCCCCGTCCCGCTAAGAGAGAGTGTAGGGACGGTAGAGGCTTCAGGTAATCCTGCTCTATATACGTTTTGCCCGTCATACTTATGCAGATACTCATTCCCTGTGGCGATATATAGGCAGTTCATCATATTAACGCATGACGCCAGCTCAAACGCTTCGTTCCCCCTTGCTGCGTTGTAGGCAGAAAATACTGAAGCCGAAAGGGTGCTCATCTTTTCCCACTCGTACACCACAAGAGCTTGTGTCTTAGGGGAAGAAGCAAGGTCAGCATTTATAGTGATAGGGAGAAATGCAGCAGGAACAGACGTGGTCCCTGAAATAGTCGCGGAAAAATCAGCCAGTGCGTCTATTTGAGTCTTTAGGTTAGCAAGGGTAATAGGTGAGCTTTCTAGGCCAGTCCCTAAATCGTAGGAGAGTAAATCAACTCCATCTTCTCTTATAGTGCATTTAAATGTTGCGGTGGCTGCGTCGAGTCGAATAGATACCCCAACCACGGCTCCCGACCCCGTATAGGCAATGGTAAAGGTGTTCTCTTTTTTTCTATACAAGCTATCAGAGATAGAGATGATTTCACTCTCCACCAATCCAGTGCTTGTGTCTGTCCACTTGTAAGAGTAAAGACCGTTGTATTGCCCTTTAGGAGTGCGAATCTTAAAACCTTCTCGGTTAACGCAAGAATCCTCTTTAACTACTCTGGCATTTTGAAAGTCTATCGCAAAGTTTGAGTCCCGAACTAAGTCAGAGCTTCGAGAGTCCTTCCCTCGAAAGTTATTGAAGTTCTTAACTATGACCCGTTCTGCCATATCATATTACTCTGTGAAATGACCCCATGCCGTTGCAATAAGATTAGCAGGAGGAGATGTAAAGGTTACAGAAGAGGTAGTAATTGCTAGAGAGATTCTATCCCCCGCAGCAAATGTTTCCGCTGTGATAGACGCCCCTCCATGCTCGCTATTTCCAAGCGTTACCGTTTTCCCTGTAGTTACCCCATTCTTATAAAGCGTAATTGTAAGCGTTCCTGCTGTCTTCCCTGTCTGACAATTAATCGTTATGTGAGTAACTTTTCCTGCCTTTGGCATCCGAGTCTCTTTAGTAGAAGACCCTCCGAGCCTTGTCATTTCTCCAATAGAAGAGCTGCCGTCATTGACACTTACCGCCGACTCTATCAACAAACAGCTTCTAGTGGCTGCGTCAGTATCTAGCTTTGCTTCAGTTACTGCCCCATCAACAATAGCTGCCGTAGCAATCTGTACCCCATCTCCACCACCTGTATGATCGTGCGCTGAGATGATAGCAAAACAGTTGTCCCTTATGGACTCTGCCCAGTTTTCGTCACCCTCAGAAGGGATTGTAATAGTTAGTCCTGAAGATATTGTTTCTGACATACTACCAAATACCTACCATCAAATCAGGGTTGTCTATTGTAATCTCAATCTCGTCTCTAGGGGTTTCCTTGTAGCTAGTAGCAATCTCCTGAAGAGTTTCACGCATATCCTCCCTTGCTCCCGTAGCGTCACTAGATGAATCGCGCTTAAATATCTTGTACTCTGCATACTGAGCTAAATACCGCTCGCATAGGTCGTTTAGCTTGCAATGAGTAGTGGTGTACTGCCCTATAGTGACATAGCTTCCGTTAGCTATTGTCTCTCCATCAGCAAAGGTAAAGGCCCCGTCTTTAATTGTTACCACCCCAGTAGAGGAATCATACCCAGTGATAGGAATGTTATACATCGTGACATTCCCAAAAGCGTCATTAATACAAAGGTATTGAGCAAGGGCTAGGGCATCAGCATCATCTGATGTGGTATCTAGCGAGAGCGCGGTGAGTTCAGTAGCAGAAGCAGTATGAGAAGAAATAGTCCCACGTCTAGTATCGAGGACATCAACTGCTCTATCATAGGTTACTCTGGCTTTCCCACCACTTGAATCATAGACAGGGCAAAGAACAATCGAGCCGCCTCGACGAATGTAAAATGTTGGCAAACCAGGAAGGTCACTACGCTGAGACAGAGGACGTTCACGAATTTCGACATAATCCCTCGCCAACCCACTAGATGATACCTCTACATTAAGGATGTGTTCTTCAAGATATACCCTGTCGGGGATGGAGTAGAGATCCGTCCCGCTAGTCAGACTAATCTCTTTTACTGTTTGGAATTTGGTAGACTTGGCAGAAATAGCTACTGCCTGACATTTCTCCTGGGCATAATTCAGATACCTAAGAAAGTCGTTAGTAGCTATTCCTACCTCAGAGCCGTTTGTAGGGATGTCCTCGTTACGAGTATCCCGCCTCACCTCTGTTATTAAGTCTCCAATGTATTTCATTACGCAGCAGCATCAATAAGCATGTAAAAGCCATGAGCGGTCCATAGCCAGTTTTCTGCAACTATTCCCACTACGTTAATATCAATCTCGTCATCAGTATCATCGGCTGTAGCAGTTACGTTAGTTCCAGCAGCAGACTCTACTATTGTGACGCTTTGAGTTCCCTTAACAGCAGTAGTTCCAGCAGCGTTTGTAGCAGCAACAACAACTAATGCAGAAGCTGCATCAGATTCATCGTCTTGCTTTCCTCCAACTAGGAAAATTCCATGAAGGCTTTGCCCACTAGCTACATCTATGCTCAATACTGGGGTAGTAGTTGCATCTGTAGTTGAGACTGCTCGACTCACATACTTTAAATCAGACCCCGTATATCCATTATGCTGTTTAAGAAGCAGAGTCTCTAAGAAACTAGCTACTTGTATCTTTCCCCCAGTCCCTGCTTTAAGCAGAAGATTGGCTCCATCAATGATCGCACCTAATCTTATTCCCATAATCCCTCTTTAATTATCCCTTACGCTTCATCAGGGATGCTGCCAAGCGAATCTTATCGGAGACATCTCCTTCCATATCGCCGTCCTCTGATTCCATTTCCATGTCCTCAGACTCTTCCCCCTGATCCTCTCCATCAATACACTCCTGTATGAGCTGCATTGCTTTTTTTAGTTTCTCTATGTCCATATCTATTCCTGATTCATCCGATAAATATTAGCCAAACTCTCCGCAAACGCATCTCCATAAGCCGAAGGTGCGCCCATAGGAGCTGTTGTAGTCGGGGCATAGACATTAGGAGTATATACATTCGGTTGATACGTAAACTTCTGTCTACGCTTCTTTCCTGCCCCCCCGCTATTCCCTCGTCTTACAGGTGTAGCTCCTTGTGGCGCTGCTGCTTTAGTGGCAGTCCCAAACACCGTAGCTATTCCACCCTTGAACGCCTGTGCTTTTTGCTCGTCTATCTTCCCTGCTTTAAGTAGGTCGTCTATTCCAGCAATAGCCTTTTCAGCAGTGTCAAACCCTGCCTTTTTATATTTATCTAGGGCATTGAGGTTTGCAACTTTAGGATCTGTTGCCCCTGCCCCCTGCGTAACAGTGTTAGTAAAATACCCAGAAAACTCAGTAGCGAGCTTTTCATTCCCGCCAGTTATTAAGTATGCGAGGGGATTAACCGACCCAATAGCATTGCCTTGCGTCTCTGTATTAACGTCAAAATACCTTCTCCCGTCGCCAAGCCTAGCTCCTCCATCCTTCCCAATATCGAACGAAGTGCCATCAGGGTTTTCTAAGTTCCAGTCCTCTGCTTTTGGATCTCCAAGGAACCCTGACTCTCTAAGAATCTTTCTAACAGCATCCCTTTGGACCTGATCCTTCCCTTTCCCGCTTCCAAATAAACTAAACCCTTTCTCCAGGGCCTTGTCGGTTAGTTGATTAGCTCCCCATCTAGCAGGGCCAGTGATAGCACCAAGAGGGGAATCCATAACTTTATCGTATTTGTTACGGACGTTGTTTATCTTGCCATCAAGAAGGTACTTATCCCCAAGCTGTACCGCTCCAGAGATACCTCCAGTAGCAACTCCAGCGGCTACGTCTTCTGCAATTCGTTTTGTGGCATCTGCCTTTTTGTCAGCGGGGAGATTACTAGACGCCACCTGAGCGCCACCAATAACCCCACCTACCATTCCCGCGCCTGGGACTCCTGCTGCCCCTGCTATTTGAGACGCACCTTGCACACCTTGCGTGATTCTGTCCTTGCTACTTCCCCCGCCTTTAATCGCGTCGTAGAGATTATAAGCCCCTGAAGCATACCCACCAAGTCCTTCGACTCCAGTAGCCTCTCCTACTAGTGCCCCTCCCGCTTGAGCCCCTGCATTAATAATGGAGTCTTTTCTTTTATCCTCCGCGCTCTTTTGGGCGGCAAGTTGCGCCACCTGCTGTGGGGAAAGTCGTGTAGATGCAGATTTATTTATAGAAGTACCGTTTCGAGCTGCCTCCTCTTGGAGCCTCCTCCTAAACTCTTCGTCATAAATATACATGGCTACCTGTATATTGAGGCTAGGTTATTCCCTAACGAACTATACCCAGAAGCCTGATTAGCAGAGTATTGATTCTGCAAATCTTGGGCGCGATTAGAACCCCCTCCCCGCGACCCCGAACTACGACCACCTCCTTTTGAAAGTAGCTGATATTTCAGCTTAGCCAGTTCAAGCATCTGATTCATCTTCTTCTGCTCTTCTTGAGCTTTCAGAGCTTCTTTTTGAAGATTCATGTTATTCAAACCACCGATCAGCCCTGCGCCTGAGGTTACTAGCGCACTAAGCACAGCAGGGGAGGTAAGTGCTCTTGTCCAGCCACTCTGTTCGTTTGATGGGGCAGGTGAGGGGGTTAGGCTAGCTCCCCAGTCTATTGTCGAGTTATTGTCCGAGCCGTCATCAAGAAAGTCTCCGTACTTGCCTCCATCAGCATAAGGTCCATAGCTAGCTACCTCTGGGGTATCGCTTCCAAACACATAGTCATATGCATCACTAAACCAACTTGAAGAATCGTCGCTCATCTCGCTACCTCGACGAACATTTATTTAAAAAACACGTTTGCTATACACTCATTTGCACCAGGAGCCCCTGCCGAGTTATCTGCAAGACCAGTCACACATGCCGCTGTTATCCCCGTAACAAAGGCTATACCCATTGAAAACTCTACCTGAGTAACCCCACCAGCAGGAACAGAAATAGTGATTACTGGAGTAGTCGTTCCAACGGTTACATTGGCAGCTAACGCATCATAGAACTTAAAATAACGTGCTGCCGCACCAGCGTTATACAGATGATACCCGTATATTTTCCCAGCAGACGCTTTTATTGCCTGGTCAGCTTCGTCTAAGTCCAAAAACCTAGAAATAGACAAGCCCCCTTCCGCAGTAGGACGAAGAGAAACACTCTGCGCGTGAACTGTCTGAGAAATTAAGAGGGTTGCAAATAGAGAAACAATGATTTTCATAGCGCCTATATTAAAACGGCCCGTGTATTTCTACACGAGCCTGTAAACTACGCTTCGTCAGGTGAATACGAGCCCCAAACTAGCAGGTTAATTGCTACTGGGTCAGTTAGCGTTCCTGCCTCATCTGTACATTCAACTACAAAACTATCAGTCGCTCTGTTTCTTACGATACAAAACAACTCGACCCCTGTAGCTGCTTCAGGAGTAGCAGAAACCACAGGAGCCCTACCAAACCCGTTAGTAAACGTGACGGTAAAAACACCTTGGGCCGTATCAGCTACTGTAGCGAACGTACTTCCCTCCCCGATGCTAGGAGTACCCCCAGATACTTCTATCACCAGCGGAACAAGTACGCTGTTATGCTGATTACACGATAAAACTGACTTCATAAGAGCCTCCAAATTATGGGGGAGTTTTACCTCCCCCTTAGTTATTAAACAGAGAGCCCTTCGATTGCGCTCAGGTGAAGTGGGTTGAAGAAATTCTCATAGTACCCACCGTACCGAGCCTCGTAAGCGTCCTGATCCTGCATACGCATAAGAACAGTACGATCCTCGTCAAACCAACCGAACTTCTCCGCATGTTTACGGAACATCTTGTTAGTGTTTACGAAGAAGGCCATATCGTCACGAACATATCGGCTCGAAACGATTGGGATTGCTCCTCGTGGTCCCATGTACTCAATACCGGAGAAGGATACGACTGCCTTATTAGCCAGCTTATTAGGCTTGCTAGTAACTTCGCAGTTGCTGTACCGCTTCTTATCCTCAAGCTGATTCAGGAACTTAGTCATCTGAACCGTTGAAAACACAATGAGGTTACATGGCTCACCTGCTCTCTGGTCATGCTGTAGAATTACATCATTGAGGTAATCCACAGAAATCAACGGCGATCCAGTCAGTACCTTGCGGTAGCTGCTAAACCTACGCTGGAAGGTCACAGAGTAAAGGGTTGAGCTAGTGAAGTTATGCACTCCCAAGATACCCATAGGAGAAGCGTTGTAGCTGCCCTGGAGTACAATGTTATGTGTTCCTGCACCAATTGCGGTTAGGTCGTCACTTCCCGAAAGACGGGAAAGAGTAACTTGTCGGTTGGTGATGTCTACAGCAGTAACTTCCCACTTAGAAGTGAGGGTAGTCCCACTGGAGTTTACAACCTGAACATAGTCACCTTCCTCAAAGTATCCCTGTCGGAAACGATACGTCCCAGTGTTGATGATAGTTACAAGAGGAGCAGTAGCCGATCCGCCAGTGCTTCCTGAGAACTGTCCCAAGATACCTGTTCCATCGTTGTAGAGGGTAATTGCCTGAGTACGGTTGAAGGATTTGAGCTTACCAAGAGTTTCTTCTTGAGTAGCTTCCTTAAACGCTCCAGCCTTACCCTTAGAAGCAACGATAGTCTCACGGTCAAGATTCATACGAGCGTATGCTTTCTTACGAGTGAGGATAACGTTTACGTTCTTAGAGCTGTTAGCTTCTGGGAGCGTCCCGTAACCAGTACCACCACCGAATCCGACTTTGAGAGGGAACTCATATTGAGAGCCCTGGAAGTCGAACTTCTTAGGGATTTGTGACTCAAGTGGATCTTCCGATCCTGAGCCGTAAAGGTTGTCGCCGTATTCACCATACATGCGCTTAAAGAGCGCACTATAGTCTGAGTCTGTTAATGTAGTAATAGCCATGGATACACGAGTCCTGTAAAAACAAAATTAGTCAGAGAATTAGCGGCTTACTTGCGTAAACTGCTAGAAATTAAAGGCCAAACGCACGAGCCAAGTCACCTTGGTTGCGATATACCTTCTGTTTCTTCCCTGCTTCGTTTTGCTTTTCAGACTTTGCCATGACCTTTTGGGGTTGGACTTTCTTACTCAGACTTGAAGCGATTCGGGCTGTAGCTTTCCCTAGATACTCTCTAAGAACATCTGCCATTTCCTCTACTGTGAACTTATTCGGGTGAGTATGCTCAAGCAGTAGGTTAAACAGCTTTTTGTTATTAACTAGCTTAGGGTCAACTAACGAGATAGCCGACTGTGCCATTGAAGTATGCTTTGTTAGAAGTGCGTGTTCTATCGCACGATCTAGAGCTGCTTCTTGTGACAAGCCTTCTAGCTCACCATTCTTTCTTAACTCAGATACTGAAGTGTTGAACTCATCTGGAGATATGCTCTCCTTCTGTAGTTCTTGAGAAACGTACCGAACGAATTGAGAGGCTTTTTGTTCCTTCTCAGACTTCTCCCGAAGTTTTTGTTCTTTACGCTCTCTCCACTGCCTATCTAAGTTAAGATAGTAATTATCTATTTCTGCTTCTGATTTTCCCTCAAACTTTGTTGCCTCTGCAACAATTATGTCGAGGAACTTCCTTTTCATCTGGATCGGAGACATTTTATTCATCTCTGCCAGGAAGCAAATTGCAAGGTCTGGCTTACCTTCCTTTACCAGACTTACCAATGTATTCAGGTTGTTATTGAACTCACCATGAACTTTCTCAAGCTCTTGTCTGCGCTGCTCTACTTGCTCTCTAAAGCTGGAGATTTTACCTAAGCGCGACTTAACTGTTTCTTCACCTGCTACAACATTGAGGTGCTCTCGGAGGTTTATTTTCCTAACCTCACCATCAATTACCTGCTCAATCTCTAGGTCGGGGGGAAGGGTTACGGCTTTCCCGTCTTTCGTGAACGCCTTAACTCCCTTCTTTAGCCCCTTTCCTAGTTCCTCAAGATCTACTTCTTCTTGCAGGTCTTCTTCATCGTCTTCTTCGCTGTCTTCTTCACTACTTTCTTCTTCGTCGCCATCTTCTTTCTCTTCCTCTTTACTAGACTCAGTTTCATCATCTTCAGGGGTATCAAGCAGTTCTCCCGAACCCTCCTCTACCTCTGGCTCATCTGGCTCATCAATAACTTCTTCATTATCAACAGCTCGATTGAACTCGTCTAAACTAAACCCTCCTCCCGCAGTAGGGATTTTGGCTTTTTCGCCAGTAGCTACAGATGGGGTAGAGGGGGTCGATGTAGATGATGTTTGATTTTCACTCATACACTATCTGATACAAAAAAATTTTTATCCCTGCAAATTTATCTTAACTCCACAGGGAAGGGGGAGCCTTCAGCCGTTGCGGTGGGGGGTAGGGATTCCTCAGGATTAGGGACTTCACTCATCACCGCTTCCATCTCAGGGGATTCGCCTTGCTGAGTAGGGTCGGTTGCGGGCGGGGCTTCCTGTGCAGTAGGGGGAGGGGGAGCCCCTGCATCTACGGGAAGAGGCGTCTCAATAGGAGGAGCAACTACCATAAACAGGGGGAATTGCTCTAGCGCCTGGAGTTTTTGCATAAACATAGGCGAGACGGTTGGTTCCTTTGCCTTCTTTATTATCCAGTATTCATGGGTTTCAATGTGGTCAAAGAAAAGCTGCTGAATCTCAGGAGGCAAGTCCTCTTTAAAACTGCGTGTTTGAATGAATTTAACGTGGTTTTGCCAGTGGACTAGATGCTCCTCGTATCTATCAGGAGAGGCGACGCGATTACCCTCAAGCATTAGCTCGTTTTCGTTATCTGCTGACTGTACGGCTACAGTAGCTAGGTCGTAGAACTTCTGGTCATTAGCCAAATCGAGCATATCCAATACCTGCTCTCTAGGAAGCATCCCAGGGAAGCGCCCTTCGAGCGCGAGTATTTGTGATAGCCTACCAGACTTAGATTCTGATAGTGCAGTAGTGCGCTGAACTCTAATGTCGTATGGACCACCGAGCTTAGCTACTTCGAGAGCTTTAATGCTGAATACGTTGTTCTTGCCTACTACTCGAACAGTCCTTCCATCCTCTTCTTTGTAGTAATCCCCTGCAACGGCAAGGCTCATTCTCGCTATCTTTTTGATAACAGCGTTATGCTTTTTAATATCTACGTTAGCTCTTTGATTCTCCTGCTCTTCAAGGAAGGTCATAGCTATTCCAGCCTCTACCCCAGGAGGAACCATGCCCTGAGAAATAGGTTGCCGTCCTGAGATAGCAGAGATTTTTTGCTCCACCATCTCAATAACTTTGAATATTTCCGTCCCTACTGTTTTGAAGGATTCAATTCTTGGAGGGGTTGTTCCTTGATATTTGATGACTGAAGCAGAGTTTCTAAGTTTTCCAGCATCGACATTCCCGCTTGTTGGAACGAGCCAATAGAGGTGGCTTCCGAGTGCGATATTGGTATAGGCGAGAGAGTACAGATTGTTGAGCACGACTTGCAACAGCAGGATATTTTGGAAGAAACTTGCCCCGTGGAGTTCTCCTGGTAGGTCGATATTTGTAAGTCTAACGACGGGCAGTTCGCCATGCGAATAGCCGAGATCGCGATTTTCAAGGACGACACCAGGGATGAGTTTGATATATCGACCTTTATCAAGGAACTCAGTGGAGCGATGATAGATTTCAAATTGCAATACCTCGTTATAGTCAGTATCAGCAGTTAAGTAATCAATAGAGTACTGGTGGTCAGTTGCATTAGAGTCTATCTCATCTGCCCTATCAGGATAGGCTGCTTTTAGTGCGTCAGCATCTACCGCCTTAACCTTTACCACCCAATCTACATCTTTCCACTTTTCCTTAGGTTGTACGAATACATGCCAAGGTAAAACAACGTCATAATCAACATCTCCTACCTTTGGTTTGGAGTCGATGAATAGTGGCTCCCCATCCTGAGACATTACCTGATTGCCTTCAGAATCAACGAGCGGGACGCGGATTCCTAAATCCATAGCCTCTGCTACGCGAGGGTCTTTGTCTCCCTTCGCTGCGTTCCACTCAATAAAACAGTAACTCTCTCCAAAGATACGACTTTGCCTAGCCATATCCTCAAGTAGATCGTCTATGTCGTTAACGTAAAACAGGTAGTCAATAAAGGCTTTGCTTAACTTTGCAGCGATTCTATCGTTATACTCAGAGTTAGGTGGGATGACTGCGATTGCAGGTGCAAACCTAGTCATTTGACTTACCCAGTGCTCAGTTAGGTCGTATATTTGGTTAACTACTACCCGTGAGAGCTTTTCTGTTATTGGTCGCCCTTCTTTGTCTCTTGAGATTCCTTCTTGCCCCACCTGATATTGAATCGCTGCGTAAAAATCTCGGTTCTTTAACATTACCTCGGCGCGAGCTGTTTGGCGGTCTCTCAGGGAGTCTACTGAGTTCTTGAACCACTCGCAGATTGCATCCTCATCGTTAAGATCTATCGTCCATAGAGGGGTGAGCGATTGAAAGTTATCGACACTGTAATTGCTAAATCCTGAAAGCAAGGTCCCGTAATTGCTCATATTAGATCATCCACATCTAAACCCATTTGAGAGAGATTGCGATTAAGGTCATTCTGATCGCCTCCTGCCCCGTTCATTATCTTATTCAAGTGCTCTTCTAGCTTTGTAGTCGCTGTTTCAGGGGAGACAGGGATAACGGTGTGCGTTGACTGTCTTTGTGCCTGTATCAAAATAGTGTTCCAGATACTTAGCCCTAGTGCAATTATTCCGAATATAAAGGCACAGATACACAGTGCTAGTTCCATAGTGACTCCTCTAAAACATCATCAAACTGAAAATCGTTAGGGATAAAGGATTCTTCTTCCTCAGACTTAAACCGTATTTTATCTCCACTCGGAGAAAACCCGCGAGGGCCGTCATTGTTTTGACTAACCTGCATTGACCCTCTAATCGCGCTCCATCCTGATTCATGAAAGAAATACCGTATACAGTCTACAAGATGGTCGGGTTGATTAGATGCGATCTGCCCTTTGTCATTCTTATGGTAGTTTGTCATTTCTGAGATAGCGTTTGTACATTCTTCTGCTATGCAGAACTTTCGTTGTGCGAGAGCATCTTTAACTACAGAGCAGCTATCCCCTGTAAACTGATTGTCCTTTTCATACATCTTTTTATTTGTCGGCGTTATCCCGCAGTCGTTAGGGAACTGAGAACACAACTCATTTAAAAACCAAGCAGCGGCCTCATCGTAGTAGCGAATAGGAGTGCCTGATCCAAACCGTTCTTTTTCTATCTTTAGAACTCTAGGCCAAATCTGCCCTACCGAGCATAGCTTATCGTCTTTCTCGTATACCTCATCAACCAGGAATGCCTCTCCCGTGTAGCGATTAAGAATAAAGAAAGCGGTGGCAAATACCGTGGTAGATCCAGGATCATTAATCTCCCACATTTCGCATTTAGAGAAGTCTTTCATTATGCGCGAGTAAATCCAATCTCTAGGGCGTACATGAATATCAGGATTGAAGCCTTTAAATACTGCGCTCGCTCCTCCAGGGATAAACACCGCTTCGTATTCGCGGGTGTAAATTTCCTCCTCACCTCTCTCTACAAACTGCCGTTTTAATTCCGCTAAAGCCTCCTTACTAATTCTAGGGTTAGAAGATGTGGGTTGTCGCATGTAGAAGTATTTCTTATTCCCTGCCTTCATCTCCTTTTCAACGTACTTAGCGTTGTAGGTGAAGTAGCACTCTCTATCAGGAGGGGTGCCGATTTTAAAGCATACGGCGTCATGCGCTAGAAGGTTAGGCTCCATACTTTGATAGCTACCTTCCTTCCACGATTGAAACTCGTCACACCCCAACCAGTGAGGTTTGATACCTCTAAGTGCATCTTCGTTATCAGCGCCATCTACCTTGATAAAGCTGCCGTTCCTAAAGTAGCAGCGTAATTCTGACTTGTTGTACGCATCTTCGCCGTCGAGAAGAAACTCGCGGGGGATAATTGATTTTAGCAGTCCTGACGCCCAGTAGATTTCATAGGCTTGAGAACGGAGAGGAGCAATAATGTAAACACGAGAATTAGGATTGAGCAGAGCGTAGAGACTAGCTGCAATAGCCATACAATGGCTTTTCCCAAAGTTACGTCCGCACTGAAGAAAGACATGTTTTTTCCCATACTTAAACAGGATTTTAAGAACTAGCTTCTGTCCGTTATGAGGGTAAAGACCCTGTTCTTTAATATGGTCATAGAACTTAGACTCTAGTTGCAATCGCTTAGTTACAGCGACTGCTTTTTTAATGGAGTCCGCTATCTTTGTCACGATTGTACTCGGCTAATAGCTCTTCTTCTGGGATGTCGCTATCTGAAGCGAACATACTCATTTCATGTTTTTCAGATAGTTGTTTCTGTACAGTAAGAAGATAGCTTTGAATCTCTTGAGGAGACATTTTTTCGTAGACAGAAATATCTGTAGGTTTGCCTACTTCTAGCTGATGCACTCGATGCAGCGCCATGATTGAATCAGACACTAACTTCCAGTCTTTAGGAGTGATTTCATCTTCGCGTTTAAGCAAGCGATCTATAAACTTTAGTCCTACTTGCAATCCTTTTTCAATGAACTCTTTACTTTGTTGAGAGACTGCTTTTTTGCGGATCGTCTCCACAATCTTTTGATCAACTCTCTCTTTAACCTTGCTCCATTTTTTACAACGGAGTCGGAAAACAGAAGGGGGTATTCCCGTAGCAAGAAAGATTCTTTCGTAGCTGTACTCTTTAAAGAACAGATCACGAGCTGCACGTATGGGCGCTTTGTTTTCTTCATCAGTCCAGTGAAACTGTGTATTGTACTGGGGGTATACTATTTCTCGTTTTTCGTTTTCCTCGTTCTGTTCCTCTTGTTGCTCCTGTACTTCCTGATTCCTCTTCCTTCGTGACATGCGTAACCTCTTGCTCTAATTGTATAGTGACCGTAGGGGTAGGGGAGAGGACATTAAGAATATGCTGTAAGTCAGAGGCAGAGCGATGCGAAAACGACTTACTAAGAGCAAACTCTAGCTTTGACGCTAGTGCTGCTGTACATGCATCCTTTACCACTGCCTTTGCATCGACGTGAGGAAAATCTTGCTGTATTTCAGCCGTTATCTCACTGATTAATTTTAATGCCTCTTCTTGCTCCACTATTTAACCCCTGCTTTCTTTTCAATAGCCGACCACGCAAACGCCACTGCTGCGGTGACTGCTACTGCTACATGCTCCTGCAACTGCCCACTAGTGACATACATTGTTACGACAGGAGCAAGATGACGAATAAACGAAGTAAACAATATAGACATAATCCCTCATTACTTTAGAATTTCAGGCAACCAAATACGCATCCCTACTAACAACAGTACAACAATAGAGAATATCTTGCACAATGAAGTAATGATGCTGCCATACGTCTTTTGTTGTGCCTCTAGCATTTCCTTAGCAGAGGTGGTGCTCATAATATCTTTCCCGATTAGAACAGGCAGGAGGGAGTCTCTAACATCACCTAGAATTTTAGCAATACTATCAAGCATTTGAAGATGTCGTGTATCGTTTTTGATAGCTCCTATAGCAACGTGAATCTCGTCGATCTTTCGCATTGCTTCGGTAGTTTCTTTTCTGTGTAACGGCCATTCGCTTTCTAAGAATGACTGCCAATCCTTAGACTTCATACCCCCATCCATTACACTATCTGAAGCTCCCATCTCTAAATGCAGGATTAACGGTACCGATACTCTTCCCGTTTGCCATAATCTTAACAACAGAGTGCCCCTGTATACGTCTAGCTTTTTCAGCCATATCCATTCCCCACTCAGAGAAACGATACAACCTTCTCCCACTTCCGTCATTAAATATACCAGAGTTACTAGCCTTCCCAACAACTTGTCCATTATCTGCAACAAGCGTTACCTCTTTTACGTTAGTAGGAGAGATGAGCACAGGTTTGTTAGCTCTGTCATCAGGAGTAGGCCCGTGTTGATCAGCGTGTGATTTCCAGATGTTATTACCCCTAAGCCTAGTATTTCCTTTGTTTCTATGAAGATAGATAGCTGAATCTAGTAGTTTAGCGTAAGGCCAAGCAGCTCTTTTGTTTCTAGGGGTAGGGTCTTTCTTGCTATCAGCATTCCACCTTCCATTACACTGACTAAACCAGAAGAAGAAGTTTAGGCACTTCCCGTGAACTTCCTTTAGCTTTTGAGTATTAGCATCAAAGCACACCTTTCCATCAAAGCTATAGTTGTATGGACCTTTAGCAGGAGCGTGATCGCCATGAACCTCAGTAACAGCTCCTGCAACAACAGCTCCTTTCCAAATACTATTAACAAGCGTAACCCTACTTCCGTTATACCGCTTCACCATTAAAGAGTTCTGCGCTGCTGTCATGTTATTCTCGCACATCCACGAGAACTGAAACTCTACCCCAACAAACTTATTCGCTAACTCCAAGCACTTCCTAAACTCACGTTCTATAACACTGTCATGCTTCTTAGAGTTATAAGTATGATTATCCTCCCAGATAGCGTGAACTCTAATGAGCGGAGCGCGACCACTTCTAGCGAGAGCTTCAATAACAGGCCAAGCGTTATTCTTCTTCCACTCAGGTTTATTAGTATTAAGTATAAACCCTGCCCCCCATCCTTCAGGGTGTTCTTGCAGAATCAGCTCTCCATAGTTAGCTCCAGCTAGATAATCCAAACAGAATCTCATACTATCTCCAATTCAAACTCTTTAGCCCCTTTAAGTAACTGCATAAACCTAAAGAAAGCCTTCACGCTATTAGTAATCCCATTCCCACCAAGCTCAGGATTAAAACTACTCCCCACCAGAATACACCCTTGCGTGTCCCGCGCCGTGTTCCCCCAGTGAAAAAGTATTCCATCTCTACCTGGAACCTTCTCGACGAGATAAGTCGATCCAAACTTCTTCGAGACATACTCAATACACCTATACTTCCCTAAAGGAATACAAGAGACGTTCCTTTCATTGCCTCTCCAAGCCTCTTCAAGAGTTACGAATCGAGGTCTGCCAGCGATGACAAGTACCCCATAAACAGCCCCGTCCCACTCCCTAACCCGCACCAGCTCTATCTTCATACCCTAACAATACTACTCTCTTCTGTCTCAGCGAGCCTAGCCTTAATCACCTCAATCAATACCCTCAGCTCTTCCCACGTCCTATTCCCCTGAATAAAAAGAGGGTCACCCCTACCATGCGTGTCCAGATTCTTGACCACAGCTTCTGCTGCTTCGAGCATTCCAAGCGATTGTAGCAATAATTCCCTCGTTCCCTCCGATCCATTTCCAGATATTCCCATACATTCTCCTCTACCCCATATAGCTTACAAAACTTATCGTGATTATCCGTAAAATCACTGTCAGGTAATTCACCACAGTCCCACCATATCCCGTCCTTGTTCCACCGAATCCTACCCCTATGACCTGTCATTCCTATCCTTCAAATAATGCAGCATCTGATTTCAGCCACCGAAGTAATAGCCGCCGTCGCCAAACCCCACGAATGATACAGTCGAGTCAAAATGCCCAAAACCCCGCTGCTCACATCATAGCTGCTACTACACTCTATCAAAAATATTTTCATGCAGACATAAAAAAAGGAGGCGTTCTAACAGCTAATGTATTAACTGAAAGACCCTCCCATGGTTGGCCTGGACTGGATACAACGCACAGACGCTAATGAGTAGAGAACCCTCGCGGGTCATGGGGATTAACCACTGCCTAAGCTACCAATTCAGAAGTTCTGCCGTGAGTAAACTGACTCCAACAACTAAAGGATACATCAGAAAAAAGAGAGGGGATACACAGAAAATAGGTCGGGTCTAGTGTAACGACCCACTAAAAGTACCTACAAACTGGATGGGAGGGATACCGGCTAAAAGGATATGAAAACTGGATGGGGGAGATAGTACCCATACCCCCGCCCACCGAAACCGGAGTACCCCCCACCCCCCTACCTGTTATCAACCACTTACCTACTACAGCATAATGACCGATAAGTATTGTTATCAGTCAATTTACCGTAACATACCCATATCATTATATTTTATATTTACGTGCGTGTCGTCTTCCTATCTCCGGTCTACTGTGCAACTGACGATTGAAGCCTAGTAGCCTAGCGTACCTACCTGCATCCAGTAACTTAGTCTCATCAATCCCATTGTCTACCAGATACTTAATCACTGACTGTTGAGCCTCACTAACAGGCTTGTACAGCTTACCTAACAACACTAAAACCCCTAGGTGTACGTGGTTGATAGAGGATACATTCACCTTCAGTAACCCCTCCTGTATTCCTCGTTTACTTCTCTTAGCATCTAGCAATCGTTTAAGCACTGACGGTGGTACTGTGACTTGGAATGATAGGTGAGTACTTGAAGGGTATGATTGTCCTGTACCGATAGCGTCTAAGCAGTCTGTTAGGTAGCCTGAATTGAGTAGGGAGTGAGAGAGCTGATTGATCTGTACCTGCATACTTGCTTTAGCCTTCACTATGCAAACTTTGCGTAGCACTATGCAAAGAGTTCATAGTTTATACTATAGGGTGGGTGGGGCGGATTTTACCCCTATCTTTTTCTTTTCTTCATATTTAAAACATAATTATACAATAGCAATATAATACAGCACTATCTGAGAAGTGATTGATCATCGTATCTGAAATAGTCGAGGGTGTTGTGTGAGTCTTATTGAGCTAGTTTTGATAGCTGAAATGATGCCGGGAACCGGGCATGGATCTCGCCCCTTTTAACTCTTGTGATCGCTACGCTCCCGATCCCTTAGAACTCACTGATACTCGAAACATAATCCTTTCTACTATCAGTGTCCCCGGCTGATCCGGGGTTTAACGAGTGCAATGCTTTTGTATTGCATGAGTTAAAGTTTTTTATCTAACAGCCGATTCCTAGGTTGTTAGATTGTTCCGATCCGGTCTAGCTCGCATAATGTCTAGCGTATCATGGATTTTTAAGAGCGCAAGGGGGGAAGGGAGTAAATAATTTTCACTTAGCTGATAAGTAGCTGATTGCTGGTGGAGAAAAAAATAAGGGTGAAAATAAATGAAAAGTATTTAAATATACTCTCATCTTTATACTTGCACATAACGATACATATCTGTATAAATGAGATATAGAGTAGTTAAACAGTACGCAATAGGTGAGGAAATGAACAAACAAGAATCAGCGCTGTTGGAGGATCAAGCTGTCAGTAAGATGGAATCCACGATCAGCGTATTGGAGCAATACGGGGCAGTGTTTGGGGAAGAGGGTATATCAATAGCTCGGATCGGTAGTTGGGTATGGATTGAGGGAGAGAGTCTAAAGTCAGATGCCAAGATGCGCGGGGTAGTTTTGGGGTGTGGTTTTAAGCTCTCGTATCAACGTGGTGCGTACTACTGGAGGGCGTCGTACAACGGTAGAGACTCTAAATTACCTCTTAACGCACTAGCGGCTAAACATGGTTATCAGGTGGGGAGGTAACGATCATGAGTCTTAAATTACTTTACAACGTAACAGAATCGGCGCGGGTAGTAACTGAATCAGTCCCAGAAACAACTAAAACAGAACTAAAGGAATTGATAGAGTCTTGCGATACATCTTATTACAAGATTAAACGAGTAAGGAGAGATGGTGCGGACCTCCCCTCTACTTACACTGATTCATGGTTAAGAGAGATACAACGCGCTGTATTAGTTCCTTCATTCAAATTCACTCCCCCGAAAAAGGATGATGCGGATTACAATTTGAAGCAACTGAAGGGAAAGAAAAAGGAAGTATATCAGGCATTTTTAAGCATCGGTTAGGCGATCTTTGAGTCTCATACGTGGGACTCGCTAGATCTTCGGATCTGATAAGCAAAACAATAGGAGAACAAACATGTATATAAATACATATTACGCAAAAGATAGAGAAGAATTAGAGAGAAACATTAGAGCATGGATCGCTACCCTTGAGATGCTCCAAGGGCTACATAAAAGAGGGTATAGAACGATTAATGAAGCATGGCGATCTGTATGTACTAAACAGGTTACTAAACGCGAACTAGACAAGTTTGCAGCAATGTTAGGCGATAAAGTAGAGGCACGAAAAGATAGCCATTCATGGGAGTGGTTCAGTAAGTGGGGAGGGAATCGAGAGGTATCATTCTCAGTTATAGGGGAAAGCTGGCGCGATAATCTCAAGATTTTAACTGTTACAATCGGGGAAGATTTAAATATCGGACGGCACTATTGCGGCAATAGTTTGAACATCGAAGAACATACTATCGAATCGTTAATACTAAACTGTGAGAAGAACGTAGCGGAATACAATGAAGCATTAAAGCTCTTCGACACTATAGACGAAAGAGTAAAGGCTTATGAAGCCGAGTTAAAGGAAGCTATTGATCAGGCATACAATCGACATATTAGAGAGATTGATTCGTTAGTTTATAGCAGAAGCATATAGCGAATGACTTCTCTAGTATCCCACGGGGTACTAGGGAGGTAGATAACTACCTGTTTTATACCGTAGCAATAACGCTACGCTTTTACACAAAAGGTTAATTATGGATATAGAAAGACGAAAAGCACTTGCCCATATAATGTCTAACGTGCGGTTACGTCGACAATTCAAACGCATGAAACGAATCGTAGTAGTCGGTAGCATCGCGGCATTGTTTAGCGGTTGCGTTGTCTCTAATCCGAACGGATTCCGCCTTACTGCTTCATTGGGAGCGGAGCAAGTTCAGGAGCACTCAGAGACTTACTCAGTAAAGCAGTCAGAAAGGCCGTATATATGCTCATGGATCAACGTAGGATCGCTATGTGGCAGTCCTGAAGCACCACAACAAGATCTTAAGTAGTGGGGTGACGTATGAACCAAACTATGATGATCAATCTTGTCACTTTTGCGGTAATTGGTGGAGTCGTTTTCTTGGCTTTAAGGCTAAAGAAACAACTACCTATGATCGGTGAAGCTATAAAAAATAACGTGTTTACGATTCACGGAATTGTGATCGCGCTGCTGTATAACGTGTTTGGGATGGGGCTGATCTGCCTATATATCTGCTACCAATTAAATGCGGGTGAAGCGGTTGGCTTAACTTATCCGAACGTCGATACAGCTAGAGCAATAATTAAGGGAGACAAAGGAAAATGAGCAAGCAATATGACGATCAATTCCCTCTGGGGTTTGTGCTTATATATGTTGGGCTGTTTTTTGCAGCGTGGATCTACGTGTCATCAGTCAATAGTGCTGACGATACAAGGATCGCAAGCTGCGCCGATAACCCTCGGTGTACTAACCCCTGGGGAGATTAAGAATCATAACGGAGGGGGACGTTGTGCCCCCTCTGTAGTAACCCCTGATCCTCTATAGATTTTCTGGTTAGTTCGGCATCGATCCCTGCCATTTCACACACTGAATTAAATGATACCCTTCCCTGCCCCTCAGTTACCCATAGATACGCTCGCCAGTAGTTCACTACTATGTCATGGCGATGCATCTCTTTATCGTGTGTACCACGGAATAGATCAGCTATTGCAGAACGTAAGACAGAGGCCCAGAGGTTTTTACAGGCTTGTGTTTGAATGTCAAAGGGCTGATCACCACAGTCGGCGTCGAACATGTTTTCCCTGTCGTTATAATCATCAAGTCTTTTGTTCAAGGTACTTGCCTATCAACTTAAGCAGTTCCAAGGTGCTCAATCCTAGTGCTCTCTTAAGATGCCACAATTCTGATAACGGGAAACCCCTACATTTATCTGATAGCAGATACGCAACCCTCTGCGGGCTCCACTGTAAACGATGCGCCAGCCCCGCCTGTGTTTCGTCAGGGAAAGATTCTAAAACAATTTTTAGAAATGGCTTGATCGTCATATCAGCAAGTTACCAACTATCGACAAATAAATATCGCAATAGTGCGATTTATACTTGTGAGACATCATCATAAAGAATATTTTTAGTGTACTGAGGAATTAACCTCAAAAGCAAAACAAAGGACGAAAAATGAGCGAGCATGGCAGTTATGAGAAGGTAATTCAGCTCTTACAGGAGAGGATAGATCGTATAGGGAGATTAGGGGACGTTTACGGATTCCCAGAGAGGGACCAGGTTGCGGCAAAACAGATTTTCTTGTCGATAATCAGCTCTTTAGAGGCCGAGATTGAGCGAGAAATACATGAGGAGGAGCGCCGTGCTTAACCTCTACCCATTAAAGCAAGAATATCTTTCAATTTTGTCAGAATTAGAGGCTTCAGGAGGGGAGCTAACCCCTGAGATTGAGGCTCGTATTATGTCTCTCGATGCTGACAAGGATCTAAGGCTATCTGCGCTGTGCGCGATGGTTAAAAACCTCAAGCCTGAGGTTGAAGCCTACAAAGCAGAGGAGAAACGGCTAGCAGAGGTCAGGAAGTCGCTTGAAAAACGCGCCGAACGGCTCAAGACGCTTGCTGGTGAGTTTTTAGGACTGGGGGAGTCCTGGAAGTCAGGAGCGCACTCAATCTCGTTTAGAGAGTCTCAAGCGGTTGAGGTAGAGGATATGGCCGCGCTACCAAACTACTTAATCAGAGAGAAAATAACCCGTGAACCAGATAAAGAGGCTATCAAAAGAGCTATCGAGTCAGGAGAGACGGTTGTTGGAGCTAAACTAGTAACAAGAATGAATGTACAGGTGAAATGATGACAAGCGAATTAATGACAATCAATTACACTTCTCCAGAGGTTATAAAAACCCTTCAAGCTACCGTAGCTCAGGGACTAACAACCCCAGAATTTATGCTCTTTGTAGAGCACTGCAAAGGAACCGGACTAAACCCCTTCAAGAAAGAAGTTTGGGCTATAAAAGGGAAAGGGTATCAGAACAACCGTGGGGAATGGGTAGAGGGTAAGCTCCAGATAATGACCGGAGTTAACGGGTTTTATGCCATTGCCAATAACCATCCCTTATTTGACGGATTAGAGACGGGGTTTGTTGGAGTAAACGGTGAATACCTCCCCATGACCTATCCGAAGCAGGACTATATTGGTGCTTGGTGCAAGGTATACCGAAAGGATAGGCGCATCCCCATCGAAGCGGTGGCAATGCTTGAGGAGTACGACAAGAGCAAGACAGAGGCTAAATACCCAGACAAGGGCATATGGCACACAATGAAACGGATCATGATTGTGAAGTGTGCTGAGTCTTTAGGGCTAAGGAAGGCTTTCCCTCAAGAGCTAAACGGCATGTATACGGCTGAAGAGATGCCGCATGAGTATTCTCAACCTACGGTTGTTCAAGAGGTTAAGAAACCCGTTCCACAAGCTACATCTGACATGAAAGCTCTACTGCTTAATGAGCCATCAGGAGTGCTAGACGCTGATCAACCTCCTGCCAGCAATAAGAAGTATGCTCCAGTGGATTTTACTAAGTTTAAGCACCGCTACCACCTCCCGGTTAAAAAAGAGGGTGTCGATATGGATGAGGTACGTGCATGGATGAAGAAGAAGGGGTTTAAGTACAACCCAGAGGATAAGCACTGGTATGGCGATCTCCTGGTGGAGAAGATTCAGGAGTATTTACGACCACTAGAGCAACCACAAGCTATGCAGGATGTGCCGTTTGATATGGATGATGTTCCAGAGTTTGACGGTCCAGAGAGCAACTTTTAATGGAACGGAAATACAAAGGCAAAAGCGTTGATGGGGTTGTGATCAGCATAGACGAGCGCACTGCTGGGGATCATCGAATAGCTACCCTTAGAGTACGGGATAGCAATGATAAAATCTGGCAGTGCCTTTTCTGGAACGAAGATTGCGCTGCGATAATGGCTCAGGAGATACACGGGAGGAGGTTGTATGTCGAAGGAGGATTAAAAGGCGATAACGAGATTAGTGTTAAATATTTCAATACTGACTTTGCTAACAAACCACGGGGGGTAGAGCTTTCCGATCCAGTAGCATTTAAGGAGTACCTAGAGCGCCACAATCGTGTCATGGTTGTAAACATGCGGGATGGGAAAGCACTAAAATACTCTCAACACAAACGGTACTGCGTAAAAGTAAACGGTGAGTGGGAGAGTAAAATCGAATACTGCTGTCGAGTGCTAGGTGAAGATATAGTGACTGAGTTTCTTCGAGAATTACGCTGCGGGGAGATAAAGAACGCTATATTTATGGCAGAGAAATATAACAAAAAGCTGCAAGAGATGTTGGATCATAGTGCAGCGGTAAATGGGGATTATTTGGAGTATTATGAAGACAAGGACGCAATTAACGATGAAGAAGCCACTCCTATTGACGGTCAACGAAGCCAAGGACTTACTGCGAGTGCAGAGAGTGAAGATTTATCAACTGATTCAGGATGGGACACTTGAGGGGTTCAAGGTTGGGGCAGATTGGAAGGTAAAAACTGATTCAGTAGAGAAGATAATAGGAGAAATACCTACGGAGTTTTTTAACGATTAACTTATGGGGGAAGGGAGAAAAGGTTTAACCAAGAAAGGATGGTGATCCTACTTTGTAGTTCTTCCCCTGGGGTAGTTGCGGGAGACGAACGTGCAATTCTGGCGAATCGGGAAACCGTGCAGCT
>JACCDR011778225.1_pt1 | contig 36416 bp, 29 predicted proteins | sample 7446431 | NCBI WGS metagenome assembly JACCDR01 (sample SAMN15323443, study PRJNA562643) | freshwater metagenome | isolation source: river surface water | place: USA:Blue River Watershed | collected 2017-08-17 | reverse complement strand
ACCTTTCTATCTTGCTGCTGGCACTCGCTAGTAGCCTAACGTTGTATGCACAACAAGCCGAACTTTGGCTTACGCACAGCGACCAGTCCAAGTTATTTGAAAAACAAACCGAAAAGCTTATTTTTCAGGCTCAAAGTAGCCTTTTGCCTACCATTTTTGTGAACGAAACACAACGCTTTCAAACAATGGATGGCTTTGGTTTTACGCTTACCGGAGGAAGTGCTACTTTGTTGCATCGCATGAGTTCGACGGCTCGAAAAGCCCTTTTGCAAGAACTCTTCGGCGTAAACGGCAAGCAAATTGGCATAAGTTATTTACGCCTAAGCATTGGAGCTTCCGATTTGAGCGACCACGTATTTACGTACAACGATTTGCCCGCAGGACAAATCGACGCATCAATGCAATATTTTGATTTGTCGGAAGAAAAAAAAGATTTAATTCCTGTTTTAAAAGAAATCTTGGCGGTTAATCCTGCCATCAAATTCCTCGGTTCTCCGTGGACTCCTCCCGTATGGATGAAAACCAATGTCGCCTCAAAAGGCGGAAGCCTCAAACCCGAATGGTATGATGCTTATGCTTTGTATTTGGTCAAATACATCAAAGCCATGCAACAAGAGGGGATTCGCCTCGATGCCATTACGATACAAAACGAGCCTTTGCATCCGGGCAATAATCCCAGTTTGTTGATGTACCCACAGGAGCAAGCTGATTTTATCAAAAAAAGCCTAGGCAAAGCTTTTGTAAAAGCCCAAATCAACACTAAAATCTTGATTTACGACCACAACGCCGACCGCCCCGATTATCCTATACAAGTATTAAACGACCCTCAAGCACGCAAATTTATTGCGGGTACGGCATTTCATTTGTATGGTGGGTCGGTCGAAACCATCCGACAAGTGCATGAGGCTCATCCCGACAAGCACCTCTATTTTACCGAACAATGGATTGGTGCACCGGGTAATTTTGCTGGCGATTTGGCTTGGCATACCAAAACACTCATGATTGATGCGGTACGAAATTGGTGTAAAACGGTCTTGGAATGGAATTTGGCAGCCGATGCCCAGCAAAATCCGCATACAGCAGGCGGCTGCACGCAATGCTTGGGTGCTATAACCCTCGAAGGCGACCAAGTGGTACGCAATCCAGCCTATTATATTGTAGCTCATACCGCCAAGTTTGTCCGCCCGGGTTCGGTTCGGATTGCCTCCAATACCAGTATGTCTTTGTCTAATGTAGCCTACCAAACTCCTACTGGAAAAGTGGTATTGTTGGTCCATAACGAATCGGATAAGGCAACCGACTTTGTGATTAGTTATAGGGGAAAACAACTCGTACAGCGTCTTGCTGCCAAAGCAGTAGCTACGTATGTTTGGTAGAAAAATGCCATAGTTCAACCAAATAAATCTAAAGTAGAATTATAAAAAACGATAGCTATTGACCAATTCTAGGATTTTATTTTAAAGTAATATTCAAAAAGTACTATTTTGATAATCAGGGAGATATTATAAAAAAGGGTGTTTTTAGGTAAAAAATCTTTTAAAAGTGAAATTTTTTGCCTAATTTGCTTACACTAATCAGATACTTTGACGAATATTATGCTGAAAAAAATCCTATTTACCGTATTTTTTGCAAGTATAAGTGCCATGCTCAAAGGACAGTCGATACAGACTGATTCTACGACGCACAAATCTTCGGCTACTTCTTTTGGCTTTGTCAATAGCCTCCTCGATTTTGCCGATGAGCATTTGCATTTTAGGTATCGTTCGGGCGGTACAAGCACCAAAGGTTTCGATTGTTCGGGCTTTGTGCGGTATTGTTTCAAAAACTTTGGCATGGTGCTTCCGCATGGCAGTGCAGCCCAAAGCTTGTTGGGCAACACCGTAGCACGTACAGAAGCCTTACCTGGAGATTTGATTTTTTTCAAAGGACATAATTCTAAGCAAAGCAGCGTAGGACACGTTGGGATTGTAACAGAAGTGACCGACAAGTATATCAAGTTTATTCACTCAGCTTGGAATGGAGGGATTCGCTATGATTATTTAGAATCTGATTATTATAGAAAACGCTTCGTAAGCATCAAAAGAGTATTTGCAGGCAGTGAAACGAAACAAGAAAAAGGCCACTGACAATACCTATTGTGTAAAACATAAAATAATTTGTTGGTTTCGGATTTTGTCGAAAATCATTCCATCACTACCTCAATAAGACCACAAAATTACTAAAAACCCCGAAAGTTGCTAATACTGGCAACTTTCGGGGTTTTTAGATAAATAGACAATTAAAAACTAGCTTGCTTACACTATTGCCTGTTTAATCAGACATGCCAAGCACATCTTTAGTACAAAACCCACGTATCTTTTGAGCCACCACCTTGCGATGAGTTTACCACCAACGAGCCTTTGCGTAGTGCAACACGGGTAAGACCACCAGGAATTACTTGCACGCCATTGCCATACAAAATATAAGGACGCAAATCCACGTGGCGACCTTCGGGATGGTCATCAATCAAACAAGGTACACGTGACAACGAAATGGTTGGTTGAGCAATGTAGTTACGGGGATTTTCTTTGATTTTATCCCTGAAAAGCTCTTGCTCGGCTTTGGTCGATTTTGGCCCAATCAACATACCGTAGCCACCTGCTTCGTTGGCTTCTTTTACGACTAACTTTTCGATGTTTTCGAGTACATATTTGCAATCATCCTCCTCGCCACAAATATAGGTTTGTACGTTCGGAATGATAGGGTCTTCGCCTAAATAGTACTTAATAATACGTGGCACGTAGGCATAAATTACCTTGTCGTCGGCAACGCCTGTTCCCGGTGCATTCGCCAAAGCTACACGCCCTGCTTTATACACATCCATCAAGCCAGGAATACCAATAAGTGACTGAGGATTAAAGGTGTGTGGGTCTAAGAATGTGTCGTCGATACGGCGATAAATCACATCTACAATTTGGAAGCCCTTGGTTGTACGCATTTTCACGTAGCCATCATGTACCACCAAGTCACGGGTGTCAACCAACTCAACCCCCATTTGTTGAGCCAAATACGAATGCTCAAAATAAGCCGAGTTATAAATACCAGGCGTAAGTACACATACGGTTGGATTAGGACGGTCGCTGATGTACTGCAACATCTGCAACAAACGAGTAGGATAATCGGAAATAGGCTGTACACGGGTTTCGCCCAATACCTCGGGGAAAGTACGTTTGAGCAACTCACGGTTTTCGAGCATATAACTTACGCCCGAAGGACAACGCAGGTTATCTTCTAATACCATAAACTGCCCATCATCGCCTCTAATCAAATCGGTACCAGTAATATGAATCCATATTCCTTTGGGTGGCTTCATGCCAATACAAGGCTTCAGAAAGTTTTTAGACGACTCAATCAATTCTCTTGGCACAATCCCATCTTTGAGGATTTTTTGCTCGTTGTAGAGGTCATCTAAAAACAAATTGAGTGCCGTAATACGCTGTACCAAGCCTTTTTCTGTTTTATTCCAATCGTCGGCCGATACCACCCTTGGAATAATATCTACTGGCATGATACGCTCTGTGCCTTCGTTTTCAGAATACACATTGAACGTAATCCCCATAGCCATTAATGCCCGCTCGGCAGCATGATGACGGCGCACAAATTCGTCCACCCCTAGTTGTTCTACACGCTCTTTAAATGCCTCGTACCCCATGCGTACATTGCCCTCAGCGTCGAACATTTCGTCGTAAAATCCCTCTGTGTTGTAGTTTTGGAAGCTGAAATTCATAGGCATTGTTGAGTGTTTTGTTCAGAAAGTAAAACCTAATTTAAAGAAATTTTATTTTGTTTCAAAATGGTTTTACCAAACATTATTTTGAAAATATAAAAAATTTACAACTTTTTAACTACTATTTTATAATTAAAAAAGATTTACTGAAAAAAATAAGTACTTTTACTTAGAGTTTTTTTATATGATTTTTTACTTTAACTACACGCAAGGGCTTCGTTTTAGCCCCTCGCTGAATTGCTTCTACCCAAAAATACAACACAAATGTTGGATTCAAATAGAACCTAGATAAAAAATTATCTCCTATCGAAAAAGTATTTTTCTCTTAAAACTTGATAGCTTTGCAAACTTGAACAATCAACCTAAAATATAAAAAGACATGGCAACTTGGTATTTGGCGAAGATTCGTTACCAACGAGAAGACGAGGCAGGTTCATTGAAAACCATCAACGAAGCTTATTTGATTGATGCGGTTTCCTACACCGATGCAGAAGCGAGAGTTTTTGAAATTGTGGCTAGTAATACGCCCGATTTTCAGATTACTAACCTTAGTAAAATGAAGTTAAGCGAAGTATTTTTTGAAGAAAATGGGGCTGAAACATGGTTTAAAGCGAAAGTACAGTATATTTCTTTCGACGAAAAATCACAAAAAGAAAAGAAAACAGCTCATTTTATGCTTATCAATGCCAACGACCCCGGCGAAGTGTATGCCCTTTTAAAGAAAAATTTGGGTTCGCTCAACGACTATCAGATTACGGATATAAACATTACAACGATTCTGGAAGTGTGCCCTTACGAGCCTGAAAACGAACTGCTCAAACAGGGTAATTTCCGCCCTGTAGAAGCACCACAAGAATAGGGGTTTTCATACTTTATTTTTGATTTCGTCCTGAGATAAACAAAATTATCTCAGGACGGTTCGTTATAACGATTTTATTTTACGTAAAAAACAACTTCAAACAAGCAATCGTCAAGCCCAAGGCCAACAGGTATTTGAGTGTGGGCATATTGAATTTATGACTCCCCAAATAAGCTCCTACAGCACCACCCACAACGGTTGCCAATACCGACCAAACTAAATCTTGGCTCATCACAAATGTGCCTTTGGCGATAGCTCCCAACAAGCCCGAAACGGAATTGACAAAAATAAAAAGTGCCGAAACCGCCGCCGTTTCTTTAAGGTTGCCCCAACGCATCAGCAACATCAACGGACTGAGTAGGATGCCGCCGCCAATGCCTATCATACCCGATATAACGCCAATAACAGCCCCTACCAACAAGCCTGTAAACCAAGGAATGGCTTTGTTTTCTGGATTAGATTTATCGAATTGATACAGTAAGCGAGCAATCGAAATAAGGATACAAACCGCCAAGATTTTCTTATAAATAGCATCAGGCAATACATACATCGCCCCGATAAATGAACACGGAATACTGCTGAGAGCAAAAGGTAAAAAGAGTTTCATCCGAAAAAAACCAGCCCGATAAAACCCAATAAAAGAAAAAAGCGATACCGCAAGATTCATCACCAATGCCGACGATTTCATCAATACAGGAGCAACGCCAAGCAATGCCATCACCGCCAAATAGCCACTAGCACCACCATGCCCAACAGAAGCATACAAAAATGCCACAAGAGCTAATAAAAAAAGTAAGACCAATAATGACATACAGGAGAATATTGTGTATGAGAAGTAATAAATTTCGTTATTTTCTAACAAATATAACGAAATGCTTAGAAAATGAAGCCAGGCTTGTAGAGAAGAGTCAAAATTTAGACCAATGGCTTAGAAAAATCTGCCAATGACCTATATTGACTGAGAGCGATAAGTCCGAAAATGCTGTGTTTCTTGTGCCAAAAAAGCCTGAAATCGTTCTTGCAAAGCCTCATAATACGCCAAAGCCCGATGCCCTGCGGCAGTCACAACTGTGCCTCCGCCACGCTTCCCTCCTACTTGGGTAATAACCAAGGGTTCGACGGCTTGGGCATTCATCGACGAAACCAAATCCCACGCTCTTTTGTAAGACATATTCATGGTCTTGGCAGCTTGAGCTATAGAGCCATGAGCGGCAATAAGGGTGAGGAGTTGTATCCGACCTTTACCCAGAAAACGCTCGCTATCAGTCAGATGCTCTAGCCAAATATTTCCTTTTACAGCGTATTCGTCTGTAGAGGCAACCAAATTTTCTTGCATGGTGATGAATGTTTTTATTTTTACCCAACAAATGAGTACAATCATATCTTTATTTTCTTCTATTTTTAGCCCATTATAAGGCTAAAAATTCAGACATTTTAACAACAATTTTTATGAAAAAAGTTACACTTCTAACAATCATGTTAGGCTTGTTTATAGGGCAATCTATTGCACAAAATTACACGCCCACACCCGAAAACTTGGCAGCTCGCAAAGCCTTTGAAGAAGCCCGTTTTGGTATGTTTATTCACTGGGGGGCATCTAGCGTATTGGGCGATGGCGAGTGGGTCATGCAAATCAGAAACATCAGAAAACAAGATTACCAACGCTTGCAAAGAGCGTTCAATCCTGTCGATTTTGATGCGAAAACATGGGTTGCTATCGCCAAAAATGCAGGTATGAAATACATTACGCTCATCACACGTCACCACGATGGCTTTAGTAATTTTCATACAAAATATGCCGATTGGGGTATTGCCAACACGCCTTTCAAACGTGATATTGTCAAAGAATTAGCCGACGAATGCCATAAACAAGGGCTAAAAATTTGCTTCTATTATTCATTACTCGACTGGTATAGAGATGATTACCCTTACACTACAGGCAAAACAGGTAAAGGCACAGGACGTACCAGTAAGCCGAATTATGCAAGTTACTTACAATTTATGAAAAACCAATTGACCGAGCTACTCACCAATTATGGCGAAATTTCGGCTATCTGGTTTGACGGACACTGGGACCAACTCGACAACGACCACGACAAAAATTTACAATCGAAAATAGATTGGAAATACGACGAAATTTACAGCCTTATTCATAAGCTACAGCCCCAATGTTTGATTGGCAACAACCACCATTTATTGCCCTTGCCTGGCGAAGATTTTCAGATGTTTGAAAAAGACTTGCCAGGCGAAAATACCACAGGTTTTGGCGGTCAAAGCATTGGAGCCTTGCCCCTCGAAACCTGCGAAACCATCAACGGTGCTTGGGGCTATAATATCAAAGACAACAATTATAAATCAACGCAAGAGTTGGTACATTATTTGGTAAAAGCGGCTGGCTTTGGTGCTAACTTTTTATTGAATGTAGGGCCTATGCCTAATGGAGAAATCCAACCCGAATTTGTAGAACGCCTCAGCCAAATGGGCGATTTTATGAAAGTGTATGGCGAAACCATCTATGGCACAAAAGCAGGTTTTGTACGACCGCAAGTATGGGGAGCTGTGACAGAAAAAGACAACAAGATTTTTGTACATTTACTCAAATACAACGATGCCAAATTTATGCTCAAAATTCCAGTAGGCATCAAATCAGCCAAGTACTTTGTCGATGGCAAAGCCATTAAATTCCAAAAACTCGACAACAACTATTATGTATTCGACCTCGACCCAGCACAAAAGAATCAGCTAGATACCGTTTTGCTACTAGAAAAACAGCCGTAACTTTGTAGGCATACAATCCTTTGCCAAACGAAATGCTCTTTTGGCAAAGGACATCTTAAAGTTAAAAACCCACCACCATGTTTACAGGAATTATCGAGGCTATCGGAGAAGTACAACGCATCGAAGCAGCAGGCACAAACTTAACCTTTTGGTTGACCTGTCCTTTTACAAACGAATTGAAAATCGACCAAAGTTTGGCACATAATGGCGTTTGTTTGACCGTCGTTGCCATCGAAAATGAGCAATATGCCGTAACAGCCATTGACGAAACGCTCAAAAAAACCAACCTAGGTCACTGGAAAATTGGCTCTAAAGTCAATCTCGAACGATGTATGCCTGCCAATGGGCGTTTCGATGGGCATATTGTACAAGGCCATGTGGACCAAACGGGCGTTGTTACGGCCATCACGCCTCAAGGCGGTTCATGGCTCTATGATTTTACGTATGATGCCAGTACCCAAAATATTACCGTCGAAAAAGGCTCTATTTGTATCAATGGCACTAGCCTAACGGTCTTTAATTCAGGCGAAAACACCTTTAGCGTAGCGATTATTCCTTATACTTACGAGCATACAACTTTCCATACGTTAGCAGTGGGCGATACAATTAATTTAGAATTTGATATTGTCGGAAAATATATTCGGAAAATGTTGAAATAGCCATTCTATCAACCATCATTTACTTTATAACTTTTTAGGATATTACAAAAAAATAGTATCCTAAAAAGTTTTTTTTGTATAAAACCCTTGCACTATTCTCTACACTTGCCTCGTTATTATTCAGTGTTTACCTAACAAAACGCATATCATTCGACATTATGAAAAGGTTTTTATCCTTGCTTATTTGTTATTCTTGCTTGACTATTGGAAAAGTTTTGGGGCAACAAATCATTCCTGAGCCTGTTATCCAACAAAAAAGTGCAGGGGCGTTTGTCCTTACCCCCGACACCAAAATTCATATTCATACCAATACGCAAGCCGTTTGGGATTTGGCTAATTTTTTAGCCGAAAGTCTTTCTATTCCTACAGGCTGGAAATTTTCGTCCTCCACTACGCCCAAAATTGGCAAGCACATCAACCTCGAAATTGAGCAAACCACCTTCAAAGTGATTGCCGAAGCCGAAAGTTATACCCTCGATATTTCGCCTACTCGTATCAACATCAAAGCCTACACCGCCAATGGGCTTTTTTACGGCATTCAAAGTCTTTTGCAATTATTTCCGAAACAAATTGAAAACAAACAACGACAAAAAATTGCTTGGACAATCCCTTGTACGCATATCATTGATTACCCTCGCTATGCTTGGCGAGGCATTATGCTCGACGTAAGCAGGCATTTTTTTCCGAAAGAATACATCAAAAAGTTCATAGACCAACTGGCACGTTACAAATTCAATACCTTTCATTGGCATTTGAGCGACGACCAAGGTTGGCGTATCGAAATCAAATCTTATCCTAAGCTTACCAGTGTTGGGGCTTGGCGTGTGCCTCGCACAGGCAATTGGTGGCAGCGAGAAATGCCCCAAACAGGCGAGCAAGCCACGTATGGCGGTTTTTATACCCAAGACGATATTCGGGAAATTGTGGCGTATGCTCAAAAGAAATTTATCAAAATTCTTCCTGAAATAGATGTACCAGGCCATAGTTTAGCCATTTTGGCGGCTTATCCAGAATTTTCCTGCGGTGGTGGCAACAAATTTCAGGTCAATGGTGGTTGGAAATTTTACAAAGAAGTAGAAAACTCGCTTTGTCCAGCCAACGAAAAAGTATATGATTTTTTGGATAAAGTATTAGAAGAAGTTGCTTCGTTGTTTCCGCATCCGTACATCCATGTAGGCGGCGACGAATGTTACAAAGGGTATTGGGAAAAAAGTGCCGAATGTCAGGCTTTAATGAAAAAAGAAGGACTCAAAAATCTGGATGAATTACAAAGTTATTTCATGAAAAGAGTTGCTAAAATTGTGACGAGTAAAGGCAAAAAACTCATCGGTTGGGATGAAATCCTAGATGGAGGTTTGCCCCCCGAAGCCACGGTGATGTCGTGGCGAGGCATCAAAGGCGGTTTGGAGGCAATCAAACAAAACCACCAAGTAGTCATGACACCCAATACCCACGCTTATTTAGACCTTTATCAAGGCGAGCCCTCCATCGAACCCGATACCTACGATATGCTTCGCCTCCAAAAAGTCTATGGCTTCGAGCCTACGCCCGAAGGAATGGCAGATAGTAAGATTTTGGGAGGACAAGGTAATTTGTGGACAGAATCTGTCCCGACTACCCGCCATCTCGAATACATGATGTACCCAAGAGCTTGGGCTTTGGCAGAGGTATTTTGGAGTAAAAAAGATACAAAAAATTGGAATACTTTTGTCCAAAAAGTAGAAGGCCATTTTGCTCGCATGGACGAAGCACAAATCAACTATGCCCGTAGCCTTTACGACCCAATTATTAAAGTAAACAAAGAAGGAAACAATACCAAAATAGAGCTACAAACCGAAATCAGTGGGCTTGAGTTGTATTATACTTTTGATAATACGTATCCTGATAAATTTTCGCCTCGCTATAATGGTAAAGTTCTTGACGTTCCTAAAAATGCTACCTTTTTTAAAGTTATTTCGTATCGCAATGGCAAGCCTATTGGGCAGCGTATTAGCATTAAACTATAACAGAGCTAAGTAACAATGTAAAGTTGTGCGTGAGTGAATTAGCAAATCACGAGTTAGTTGATTGATTTTCAAGATATTAATTCAGAATTCACTAACTCACCCTTGCTTTTCTCGCCTTTTGCGGGCCAAATAACTCGCCCCAATCAACTGTCCAGCGTGGTAAATCATAATAGGAAGCAAATAAATACCAATGGCTGAGGCTTGAGAAAACAATACTTTCGACATCACCGTGCCATGTACCAAGGATTTTTTAGAACCACAAAAAATAGCGGCACTGGCATCTTGCTCATTGAAGCGAAGAAGCCGACAAACCCATTTGATAAGCTGGTAAATCACCTGAAACAACAGCACCATGCCTAAAGCAAGCCAAATAATCGTACTAAAAGCCAGACCATTGAATAGCTGTTGGTAAAATGACTCAGAAAACGACTGATAAACAATCGTTAAAATAATGCTTTGGTCGATGAGCTTTAGGGCGTTTTTGTTTTTCTTTGCCCATTCGCCACCAAAGCGATGGCAGAGCATTCCAACTATCACAGGAAGAATGACTTGCAAGCATAGTTTCCATAAAATTCCAGAAAGGTCGTATTCGCCACTGCTAGAAGTTAAAAACAGCGACATCCAAAGAGGTGTGATAAAAATACCCAATAAACTTGACAAAGTAGCGTTGAAAATCGCTGCTACAACATTGCCTCCTGCCAACGAAACCATCACCACCGAAGACGAAACCGTAGAGGGCAAGGCCGCCAAATAAAAAATACCAATCCAGAGCGTATGGTTGGCCGAGCCAACAAAAAAAGGCTTGATAAGCAAAGCCAGAAGAGGAAAAAGTAAGAAAGTACTGGCTTGTACAAGGATATGTAATTGCCAATTTTTGAGACCAGCCTTCAATTGAGCCATATCGAGCTTTAGCCCATACAGAAAAAAAGTAATGCTTACACCATAAGTTGTAATCACATACAATGGCTTGTCGAGGGTAACAGCTCCTACACTAGGTACAGCATAAGCCACCAAAATAGCACCGAGGAGGCTCAATATAAAATTATCAATACCGACTTGGGCAAGCAATGCCAAACTTTTTTTTAACATCTGTTTTTAGCTTTGATGAACCACGAAGTTAAAAGATAAAGTTTGGATAGAAACAATCATACGATAGCTTTTTCAATAAATAAGGGTGCAAAGTGATTTGCACCCTTACAATCATTTTATTTGACAGGCTTGATAAATGCTTTCGTTCGGGCATCTTTGATGACCCCTTTCCAGTTGAGTCCAAAGCCAAAATCGTAGGTATGTCCTTCCGAATCTTTGTGGCAAAGCATATCTTGTGGCACATCTTCGGCTTGTTTTTCTACGGTACTCATGTTGGCAGGCATTTGCATAGGCAATAAAGCCGAAGGCTCTACTTTACCAGCCATAATTTCAAAAATAGCTTGGTTTTGCACCCCAAAATTGACCAAAATACCTTCTACTTGTTGCTCAAATTCCGCAAATACCATCGGATTATCCATCGTAATAGAAACAATCACAGGTTTGCCTTTCATTTTTTGTTTTGTTTCTAAAATCAATCCTAAATCTGTTGCATTAGACGCTTTGATGCTTTTGTCTTTATAGCTACGATTGGCAGAGGCTTCGAGCGGGTCGCCACCTGCGATACTTGTGGCACGTGCGTCGGTTGCTTTGTATTCGCTGTATTGCAAGCTTATAGGCAAATAGCCATTGCCACCTTTGGCTACATCGGCTTTGTCGTATCCTATCCCACTTGTTGGGTTTGTGACACATACCAAGGCATAATCTGCTTCGTCTGGATTATCGGTTACTTTAAAGTATTTTTTAGCGATGTCGAGATTTACGGGGTATTCCCATCTTTCAGGGGTTTCGATACCCAGAAAATTACGGGCCGCAGCAATGTAGCGTTTCGGAATATACACCGTTTTTTGTGCGGCTATCGGAAGTACATTGGCTTTGTTTTTCAACAAAACAATCGACTTGAGTTGGGCTTCATAGCCAGCTTTCATAAAGCTAGGGTTTCCTACAATTGCCTCGGTTTCGGTTACATCTAAATAAGGGTTTTCAAAAAGCCCCACACGGAAGATATTTCTTAGCAAGCGAACGGCTGATTTTTCCATGCGTTGACGCATCCACGGCTCGCCATGCTCTTTGATTCCCATTTGGTACGCATCCAAAATAGGTTCTGCGGCATTATTTCCGCCAAATTGGTCCACGCCAGCCATGAGTGCTTTATAATGCACCTCGCTTTCGGTAAGTTTCTCTAAGCCCCAAGGTTTGCCATCAAGGAAACTATCCATTACGGTGTGCGGATGCGTAATGCTCCAGTCGGTACAAACAACCCCATCGTATTGGTATTTGGTACGAAGCAAATCGGTAATCAGATACTTGTTGTAGCTATTGCCTACATTTTCTTTGTTTTTGGTATCTTGGTCCCATGAAATGGTATAATAAGGCATCACCGCCGCTGCTTTCGCTGTTTTGCCAGACAACTTAAATGCACCATTAATAAAAGGAATGAGGTGTTGGTTAAAATTTTTGCCCGGATACACCGCAAATTTACCAATCGCATAATGGGCATCACGACCAGCCTCACCAGAGCCACCGCCAGGCCAGTGCTTCACCATTGCATTGACACTCCCAAAACCCCAACCTTGAGCGAGTTCTTTACTACCCGACGAAGTTTGAAAGCCATTGACATACGCCTCCGCCATAGCAGCCGACAAATAAGGATTTTCGCCAAAAGTGCCACTTACACGACTCCAACGAGGCTCGGTAGCAATATCAACCTGTGGCGATAAGGCCGTAGCAATACCCAAGGCACGGTATTCTTTGGCAGCGATTTGTCCGAAAGTAAGCACTTGTTTGGGGTCGAAGGTCGCCGCCAAACCCAACGAACCTGGCCACATAGAAATATGCCCCCCAGCCGCTGCGTTGTACTCGGCACTGGCAACTGTACCATGACGGGGGTCGCTGCTGTTGTTGGCAGGAATACCCAAGCCAATGCCTTCTACAAATGCCTGCAATTTATTGTTCCATTGAGCTGCCACAGACGGACTTTTCACGGTAGTAATGAGTACGTGACGCAGGTTGTCTTTTTCCAAAAATTTCTTTTGTTGGTCGGTCAATTCAGCAGGGTTTGTTTCGCCTTCTTTGTAGGGTTTTCCGTTGTATGTTCCTGCAAAATAGCCCATCGGACGAGCGGGGATAGATTGGTGTCCTGAGTACAGCATCAGCCCTGCTATCTGCTCTACGCTCATCAGCGAAGCCAGTTGCTGGGCTCTTTTTTCAAAAGGTAAACGCCAATCTTCGTAAGCATCGAGCTTCCCGTTTTTGTTGAGGTCTTTGAATGCCCAACCATTGATAATGAGCGGTTTTACGCCAGAAGATTGTGCATAAGCAATGGTTTGTCCTCCTTGATTTTTAAGCAAAATAATATCGCCTTTTTGTACTGTTTGATAACGAGGCGTTTGACTATGCGCAACAACGCCCGTCAGTAGCGTAGCCATCAGCAGGATATTTTTTTTCATCTTCATTGTACGGTATATTTCAGTATTGTATTGTTTTGATACAAAGTAAACAATAAATGCAATTATTTATTGAAATTTTATACAATATTATCTTACTATACGGTAATTAGGCTATTTTTTTCGACAAAAGCCCTGTATCAACCTACAGAACTTATCATTTTCAAGTATTGAAATACGGCAGCCCACAATCGCAGCCGTACCCAGCTTGTAAGGATTTATTATCTATTTTTAGCCATAAATCGTACATAAAACTATAAATTGCAACAGAAAAATATTTCATAGACGAATCCATACAGCAGAAACGCAACATTCACAACGCATAATTTATCTGATGGCAAAGCAAAAGAAAATTCCTCTTGGCGTGGTATATTCGACCAACCCCGATTTCGCATTTGAATTTGACGAAACGCCCGAAGCCGAAACGCTTCCGCCTCAACAACAACAACTAAGAGTCAGCCTCGACAAAAAAGCCAGAGCAGGCAAGCAAGTGACCTTGGTGACAGGCTTTGTGGGCAAACCCGAAGATTTGGAAGTATTAGGGAAAAAGCTCAAAAACCTTTGCGGATGCGGAGGCTCGTCGAAAGACAGTGAAATATTGCTTCAAGGCGATTTTCGGGAAAAAGTGCTTACTTTCTTACAAAATCAAGGTTACAAAGCCAAAAAAATAGGCTAATTGGATTTAATGGTTGTCTGAGTTTTATTGGCTTTACACTGCACAAAACTAGGCAACCGACGCTTTTAGCCTCATCTACCTCCATGTTAACGGTAATTATGTGACTAACCCTATAAACAAAGATGACAAATGAAAAATATCATAACCATAGTTTTAATTCTTATTTCGACACAGGTGTTTGCCCAAAAAAGAATGATTTTTGAAATTGAAAAATTATCAAAGCCTGACAAATTTGTTTCTCAAACAACGCATACTGAAATTTTCAAATCATTAGAGGCAGACATTGAAAAAACATCCCAGCTTCCAGACAGCTTAGTTGCATATGGTGAACATCCTTTTTTGACAGGCATTTTGACAGCTTATAAAGAACACAGACCATTTGTTATTTCACCGGACATCATTTGGTTGCTAATTAGTCAAGGATTTGCAAGACACATATCAAATAATGCAGAAGAGTTTAGAAAAGACGTTGTAAACTTTGAAAAAAAGAAAGACTTAATTGTAATAACAAATGATATTCAATTGGGAAATCAGAATAGCAATTGGGAAGCCATATTTCCTCAATTTACCACTCAAATAAGTGATTATACAGGAAAAGAGTTGACAGATATTTTAACAGCAAATTTTACCACCACAACACAAACCACAAAAATTGTAAGTCAGATTACAGTTATGGAAACTGTAAAAGAATATTTTAATTATAAAGTAATGATGATAGGATGTGGCATTCCAAGAATAACAATTGAAGGAACGACACAAGATTGGGAAAATGTACTTACCAAGACAAGATACATTTCTAAGTATAAGTTAGAATGGTGGACATCCGAGCTTGAACCAATTATAGGACAAATAATCAAAGCAAAAAAAGGAAACTTTGACAAAAAATTTTGGATGAATATGGTTAAAGCACATACTGAAAAAAAATACGGTTCGCCAACGACTATTGATGGTTGGATTGTTAAATTTTTCCCATATACAAAAGAAGGAAAGAAAACAGATTTAAAGCCTATAGCTAAAATTAACAATTTAGCTTCCGAAATAGTGAAAGTGCCTTTCATATTAGAAGATATACCTAATAACAAAAGCTATAAAATGGAATTTTGGGCAGGTTTCATTGGACTGTCCCAAAATAAAAAGGACTATACTCTTAGACCTGAAATCGGATGGGCGATAAACAACAAAAATACCTTTAACCCAGAAAAATCAAAGTTTAGACATCAAAAAGAAATTGACGATTTATCAATTAAAAATGTTACCACAATCCCATTGGACATTTATTCATTAGAAAAAATAGACTTCTTACACATCTCATTTTTAAAAGCAATTATTATTCCCAACGAGTTGACAAAAATAAAAATAGCAAACCTTGAATTAAATGGACTTATTTCAACTGAGGAGGAACTAAGATTGATGAAGCTTTTTCCAAATACAAAACTAACTATAAATGGACAACAAAAATAACTACTGCCTGCTAACATCGTATTGGCAATGGTGAGGCTAACAGTTTTAAACTCAACATTTGTAATCCTATCGGGCATTTGTGCAAATGTTGGGCTGACGTTTTTCAAATGCCCCACCATCGCCAATACGTAAATCGTTTTACACTTCAAGTAATCTCCGCCTTGCTTACCGCTTACTAATTTTTGTTCAAAATAGGAGTAGTTTTTGGGCAAAAACGTATCTTATCATTAGGACCTATAGCTTATAAAAACCTCTTTTATATTATCCAAAATCGAAGAACCTAATACTTATGATTAAAATACAGGAAGGCTGCAACTCGAAAAAAGAGCAAGTTGTGCAATCCATTATCAGAGAAATTGAGCATGGAAATTTAGCAAAAGATACCCTTTTGCCTTCAATAACGTCTTTGAGCAAAACAATTCATTTTTCGAGAGATACCATCGAAAAAGCTTATAAAGAACTACAAGACCAAGGCTATATCAGGGCTGTACCGAATGTAGGCAATTTTGTGGTAGGCAAAAAAGACCAACGACTCAAGATTCTCTTTATTTTCAATAAAATTTCTTCTTTCAAAAACCTCATTTACGAAGGCTTTCTCCGCACACTTGGCAGCAATGCCAAAGTTGATATTCAGGTGCATCATTACAATCTACAGCTACTCAACGAAATCATAGATACCCACTTGGGAGCTTACCATTACTACGTTGTAATGCCTCATTTCGATTTGGCTGCACCCTTGGCAGGTATTCAGGCAACCTTACGCAAAATACCAGCCCGACAATTGGTTTTACTGGATAAAAATGTAGAACATTTCAACGATACCTTGAGTGTGTATCAGGATTTTCACGGCGATATTTACCATGCCTTTTCTTCGGTAAAAAAGCTTTTCGACAAATACCATACCATCGAAATTGTGATGTCACGCTTGCTGAACCATCCGCCTGAAATAGCCGAGGGAGCGTTGCGTTTTGGGGCTGAAAACGCCAAAGCCATTGTCCATTCGGAGAGTATTACTGAGCAAAAAGAACTCCAATTAGGCGTATGCTATGTCGTAACCGACGAGGCAGATTTGCCTTTATTTATCAAAAAAACAAGAGAAAAAGGCTGGACATTGGGAAAAGACCTAGGCCTCATCGCCTACAACGAAACTGCATTGAATGAAATTTTAGACATTACAGTGATTTCTACCCAATTCCGACAAATGGGCGAAACACTTGCCCAATTACTGCTCGAACAGCAAACTACGCAGGTAAAAAACCCTTTTGTTTTGATACAAAGAAGTAGTTTGTAATACGAAACTAGCTTTATTTCAGGAGATTAAGTTAATAGCCAAATAAACTTGCTGATTCATTGTAAATGTGATGGCAAAAAATGAATAAAAATTGTAGTATATATGTAAAATTTTAGCTAAAAATTGTACCTTTGTGTAAATGCAAGTCCTCAAAGACTTGAATTATGCTGGTTTAAAAATAGACTTTTAAGCAAGCACAAAGCAATTTGACAGATACCCAAGCATATATATTAAATAGCGTAAACAATGGACACTTTCTTTAGCCAAAATTTACAATATCTTAGAAAACAACTCGAAGGTAAAGTATCACAAGAAAAACTTGCCGAAGAAGTTGATTTAAAAAAATCTACCCTAGGTTCTTACGAAAGCGGTAGAGCAGAACCCAAATATGCTGATTTGGTTAAATTAGCGAATTATTTTGGCGTAAGTGTTGACGACCTGCTCACCAAAGATTTGGCGACTTATAAGCCCCAAAGAAAACAAGAATCTCAGCTTCGTATTTTGGCAACAACCATCAACAACGAAAACGAAGATAATATTGAATACGTACCCGTAAAAGCCGTAGCAGGGTACGCACATGGTTATGGCGATTTAGACTACATCAGTCGCCTACCGATTTTCAATGTGCCATTTTTACCCAAAGACCGCAAGTATCGTGTATTTCCCATTCAGGGCGATTCGATGTTGCCACTCAAAGAAGGTTCTTTGGTTTTTGCTGAGTACATCGACAATTGGCGTGCCGTAAAAAATGGTACAATTTGCGTGGTAGTTACTAAAGATGAAGGTGTTGTGTTGAAGAAAGTTTTTAATTATTTGGGCGAAAAAAGCGTCTTAATACTCAAATCAACCAACGAAAGGTACGCTCCGTATCCCGTTTTTGAAGACGATATTCATGAGCTTTGGCGTTTTGTAGGCTACTTTTCAGGCGAATTTCCGATATAGGCATTAGAGATTGAGCGAATGAGTGATTTTTCAAATTATTAAATCATTCATTCGCTCAATCACTCAATAAAATGCTTACTTCGGGTTACTTGGTCTTACTTCTATTTTACTAGGTAAAGTACGGGCAGGCAATTTGATTAAATCTGCTACGATTTGCCCAATATCTTCGGGTTGAATCTTCCACGCATCAGCTTCATTTGGCGTATGATTATTGAAATACGTAGCCACCGAACCAGGCATAATGGTTGTAACTTTAATACCTTCCTTTCGTAAATCCATCATCAAGGCTTGCGTGAAACCGACCAATCCAAATTTACTGGCATTATAGGCTGTACCATTGGCAAAGAAGTTAGCACCTGCCAAACTTGCAATACTAATAAAATAGCCTTGCGACGCTTGTAAGGCGGACAAACTTGCTTTGGCAGTAAAAAAAACGCCCGTCAAGTTGATGTCGATGGTTTCTTGCCATTGCTCGTTGCTCAATTGTTGAATCGGTGCAAAATGCCCCACTCCAGCGTTGGCAATCACATAATCGATGCGGCCCCATGTAGCAAGCACTTGGGCAATAGCTTGGGCTTGCGAGTCGAAATTTCTCACATCAGATACCAATCCCAGGGCAAATCCTGCACGGATGGCATTTAAGCGAGTGGTGGCTTCGGTGGCACTCTCAGCCGAGCGACTGGTGATGGCAACTTGGATACCCTCTTTAATTAAAACTTCGGCAATGCCATAACCGATGCCTTTAGAACCTCCCGTAATGAGGGCTACTTTGGTGATTTGTGTCATGATTTTAGCATTTGGTCAAAAAGCTTAATTCGGCAGGGCCGGCTAACAAAGAAGCCGCTTTTTCGCCAAAAGCTACGATGTGCGTATTGGCTAAATGCTTATCTAATAACTCTTTACTAACCCAATTTTCATAAAAATAAAAAACGCAAGGGTCTTCATTAGACTGATGTAATACGTAGTCGATACATCCTTCTTCGAGTAAAGTAGGAGCAACAAGTGCCTGTAAGGCTTCTTTGGCGGCCGTTTCTTTGCCAGCCTGTGCGGTAATTTTGGCAAGTACTGTTAGCATAAAATATAGCTGAGATGAATATGGGGTTTGGTTATGCTTTTTGATTATTTTAGGTATTACAGAAAGTTAAGGTTTTTAGCTCAAGAGCTCAATCACAGAGCAAAATTGGTGCTGCGAAAAGTAAAAACGGTTTATAGCCGTGGGTCAATATCTTCGCTTTCTAATGCTAATACGCCAAATACACTTTCATGGATGCGTCTTAAAGGTTCTTTTTTTACGAATCGTTCAAGTCCCTCAACGCCTAGAGCAAACTCTCTAATGGCTAAAGATTGCTTTCTCGACAGTCCACGATTTTTTAACCTTATGATATTTTCAGCCAAGTCGTATTCTGGTCCATAAATAATTCTTAGATATTCACTTCCTCGGCATTTTACAGCAGGTTGCAAAAGCCCTTCTGTTCCTATTGAAATAAAGTCATAAGGTTTTACAACCATTCCTTCTCCACCTTTGTGGGTCAAATCCATCCACCAGTTTATAGCTTCGTCATAACTTGTTTGGTTGTTAAGATAGACAATTTTATAAGGTGTTGTCATCAATAGTTGTGTATCACCAGCACAGAGTTCGGTAATATTTTGCATGTGCCACTCATGGGTTTTGTCAACATGTACTTGTCCTTCGGTTGCCAAAATATGAAATGGAGCTAATTTGTAATCATCCATTGAGTTGACTGGCCAGCAATAATTTTGATATGCTTTCACATATTTTGCAATGGCATTATTTTTTAGGCTAAACTTTTCAAGTGAAGGCAAAGCATCTTTTATGCCTCTATCGAAGGCTAGTTGTAAAGCCTTTTCAACTTCAGGCAAAGCACCACCTGCGGCTGCCCCAACGGCGGCGTATTGGTCTTTGAGCAATGTTTGTGCTTTGGCAGACCAAGGCATTAACTCAGCATCTAAGCAAACCCAATTGGTGTTAAATTTTTCCCAGAAATTTGTTTTGGTCAAACATTGGTTAACTCTTCCAATAAATTCTTTTTCTAGGGTAGCATCATTGAAAAAGTTCCTTCCTGTGCGGGTATAGCAAATGCCAATACCTTCATTTTGAACGCCAAACCGTTTAGTAGCCGTTTCTTCGTCCTTACAAATGACTAAAACGACTCTTGACCCCATGTGTTTTTCTTCGCAAACAACTTTTTCAATTCCACGTTTTTTATAGTAATCCAAAGCCTGAGCAGGATGTTCTAAATATTCAGGTATATCGCTTGTAGCACAAGGCGACATCGTAGGAGGAAGGTAAATCAACCATTTTGGATTAATGGCAAATCGGCTCATTATCTCTAATGCAGCGATTGAGTTTTCCTCTCTAATAGTGATATTGTTTCTTAGCCTTGTCTGAACGATGCGTTTACCAGTTACATCTTCAATGTTTAGTAAATCGTCATACTCGTGTTGTGAGCTAAGTTTATTTTGGTTTTCATGAAAGTTGATGGGTCTGATAGGCTCACTGTAAACCCTTTTTGCTTGTACCGAAACAAGCTGTCCTTCAGGATAACGTAAGGCTGTTAGCTTGCCTCCGAACACACAACCCGTATCAATGTCAATAGTTTTGTTGAGCCATTCAGCCTCTGGAACGGGCGTGTGACCGTACACAACTTTCGCTTTTCCCCGATATTCTTTTGCCCAGTTGTATCTTACGGGCAAGCCAAATTCATCAATTTCTCCAGTCGTTTCGCCGTATAGGCAAAAAGAACGAACTGCCCCCGAGCCTCGCCCTTGCATTTCTTCTTTAACTCCTGCGTGAGCAACAACCAATTTTCCATAATCAAATACGTAATGGCTGACTAATCCATAAAGGAATTTCTCTACAGTTGCTTTGAATTGAGCCGTTTCTGTTTCGAGTTGTTTAACAGTTTCTTCGAGTCCGTGTTTTAGTTGAACTTGTTTCCCATGCAGGTATTTCTGTAATTTTAAGTCATGATTGCCAGGAACGCAATAAGCGACACCAGCATTGACCATGCTCATAACCAAACGCAACACACTCGGCGAATCAGGGCCACGGTCAACCAAATCGCCTAGAAAAATGGCTTTCCTGTTTTCGGGAGCTGTGACATGAAATCCAAGGTTTTTTTCTGTTTCTTCAACCCAATTTACAGTGTAACCCAAAGTTAAAAGAAGCTCATGCAACTCGTCAAAGCATCCATGAATATCGCCAATGATGTCGAATGGGCCTGTTTCATCTTTTTTATCATTGTAAAGCTTCTCTCTTTTGATTTCGAGAACAGCCTCAATTTCATCAACTGATTTCAGGATATAAATTTGTCTAAAACCTTCTTCCTTTAGTCCTCTAATGGATTTCTTCAATTGTTGGTTTTGTTGACGAATGACGTGTCCACCAAAATTACGGTCAGGTCTAGCCAAATTTCTTTCTTCACAAACCTTTTCAGGTAAATCAAGAACAATAGCAACAGGCAAACAATGGTAGCTTCTTCCTAGTTCAACAAGCTTGCTACGAGCGTCTTTTTGAACATTCGTAGCGTCGATAACAGTTAATAAGCCACTTTTTAACCTTTTACTTGCGATGTAATACAATACATCAAAGGCATCAGTTGTTGCTGATTGATTGTTTTCATCGTCTGAAACCAATGCACGGCATTCGTCAGAAGATAAAATTTCGGTTCTTTTAAAATGTTTTTGGGCGAAACTGCTCTTTCCTGAACCCGAAACGCCAATAAGAACCACAAGCGATAATTCGGGTACTTTAATTTCCATAAGTAAATATTGCCATTTGTGAAGGTGCTCCTAGGTTTTCAACTTCTTCTCCAATTGGAAAAAGTTCCACTTTGTAATGATAGGTTTGTCCAATTTTATTTGCCCATTCCAAAAACTCTTTTCTTGTCCATTCAAAACGGTGGTCGTCGTGTCGCATTTTTTGAGCCTCCAATTTGTCCCACATGACATTGTATTCTTGGTTTGGAGTCGTCAGCACAACTGTTTTAGGTTTGGCAAACTCAAACAAAACTCGTTCAAATGCTTTCAATCGATTCAAATCTAAATGTTCAATTACTTCTACTACAGCGGCTGCATCGAAACCTTCCAAGCGTTTATCTTGGTATGTTAAAGAGCCCTGAAACAGGTTAATTCTCTCTTTTTGTTTTGGGGACATTTCTTCAAAATGTAGTCGCTCTTTGGCTTTGAGTAACTCATGATATGAAACGTCCATTCCAACAATTTCAGAAAATTGTTTTTGTTTTATCAATTGCCTAATTAGCTTTCCTTCTCCACAACCTAAATCCAGCACTCGTTCTGCTCCTGACTCAATTATTTTCTCGGCTACCAGCTTTATTCGCTTGTCATGTAAAGTTTCTTTTCTTTGCCTCACTTCGGTTTTTTCAAGCAATTCGTCATTGAATTCTTCTATTGTTTCATCTTCACTTAACCTTTGGAGTGCTTGTCTTGATAAAGAATTCAAATTAATTAAATAACGTCGAATAATTTGTTCTTTCTTAGGATGTTCTTTTAGCCAGCCTTCACCTTTTTGCAAGAGTTTTTCAATTTCATTTTCACTAACAAAATAATGTTTGTCGTTGTCTAAGGTCGGAATTAGCACATAAAGATGAGACAACAATTCTTTCGTCGTGATAGTATGTCTTAATTTTAAAGTGTAATAGTTGCTGTCGCCCCATGCAGGGAATTTAGCATCTAATTGGTGTCTTATCAATTCTACGTTGTAGCCAAGCGGTTCAAAGAATTTACGAATCAACATTTCACCGCCTTTGGGTGCTGGAATCACGGCAATGCTTACTTCAAAAGGAAGTTTCATCTCAACCAATTCGGGTTTGTCTTTACACTTTCCATTCATGGCAGATGAAAATGCTTTTGCCAAGGCAACACTCATAAATGATGAAGCCACATAAGGACGGTCGTTTACATAGTGTCCAAGAGTAAAACCATCACCTCCCAAATTTTTTGCCCCACGAACCATATCTACAGGGTCGATGTCGAGCAAAATACTTATGGTTGTTTGTTCTTCGCTTTTTTCAGGATAAAAGATATGTGCTTTCCCTACAGACAAGTCAATAGTCTGAAATTTGTCGGGATGTTTATGAAGTAAATAGCCTAGGTCAGTAGCTGGTTTATGCGTAGTTGTAATATTTAAAATCATCTTATCAATAATTTTGTGTTGAATCACGCCTTACTAAGGTGGCTATCTAAGGCGTGATGTTTACTTTAGCACTAAAATATTTCTAAAAAACAATCTTCAAGCCTACGCCATTTCCTTTAAAAGTAAGGTTGATGTCTGATTTTTGCCAAAAAGAAGTGCTTCTTTTGCCTTGGTTGTACAAGTCGATGGCTTCTTTTGCTTTTTTGTTGTAAGCACCATTGATGGGCAAAGCAACCAATACCAAACCTGCTCCAATGCCAGCCATTGCCCAGTTGGGTTCGCCACCGCCAATGGCTGTGCCAATAGGCCAACCTATCATAAAGCCGCCAATACCGCTGATGATAGAGGCAAATGTATTATTGCTTTTGGCCGATTGAAAAATTTTGGCGGCTTGCTCGTTACTCGCCAAAATACCTGTGGCTTCGGCTAATGTGATGGGCTTGCCGTCTTTCAGGATGGCATAGCTGCCGCCTTTCTTTTTAAGCCCTAGGGTATCTGCCGTGTTTTGGGCATGAAGTAAACTAACAAATGAAAATAGACAAATGAAGGTTAAAAGAAGGTTTTTCATGTATTAATAGATTAAAGTTACGAAAGATAAAAAATGTAAGGTATAAAGAAGGGCTGCCTTTGCAGACAGCCCAAAATAAGTCTATAAGCCGGATTCTGTCAATACTTACAAGAAGTATCGTCTTATCATTTATCTCGACGCACCGTCACCGATACGCTCTATCAACCTACCCGCTGACATCGGACGAGCCGCCCTTTTTCAAAACATTGCTGTTTGTCTCGCCAGCCTATTTGGTCTTTCAACACATGAGGTTTACCTCTGCCTCGTTTGTCACCAACCGAGCGGTAGGCTCTTACTCTACCTTTTCACCCTTACCTTTGCAGGCGGTAATTTTCTGTGGCACTGGCTGTCACAAGCTCGTCGCCAAGCTTGTGCCTTCCCGTTAGGAAGCATGTTGCTCTGCGTTGTCCAGACTTTCCTCCCTTGTTGCCAAAGGCGATAAGACGACTTATTTTGAAGTAAAGATAGAATAGATTTTTGGAAAGAGCAAATGGAGTTTAGGTATGTAGCATAAAGGTTTGTGTTCCGGCATACTCCCAAAATTCAAAATTTTGTTCTTCTATACCAGCGTGACTCATTTGTAAGCCTTGGGCAAAAAAGGCAGGCAGTCTGTTGAAGGCTGTTACAGCATTGATAGGCGTTGGGACATTCGGCTGTTTGTTGAAGTAACAACACCTTTTTACCGTTTTCCGATTGATTTCTTCCAATATTTGAGGAACAGCTTTCAGTGTTAGCAAAGACGCTAAAAGCTGTTTTTTTGCCTCTTTTCTATGATGTTTAAGATTAGAACTATCTTTTATTTCGCCTAATATGAAGAACATGGTATCATCACAAACGATAATATCACATCGTCTTTTTCCCCTTTGAAAGGCGTTTGGTAAACCTGTCACAAATTTGTCGTAGTTAGCAATGGAGATGCTTAACCTTGATTGATTTGAAAATCGAGCCATACCCATGCCAACACTGCTGTGAAGTACAATTTCTCCTTGTGTATCTTCTAGCTCAAAATAGGGGTCATCTGTTATAACAACAAAATCACTCGCTGTACAAGTATCAAGGTGATAATGGGTCGTAAAATCATTTCTCAAGAAGTTTTCCATGATTGGCTAGAGCATTGTATTGGTCATAAATATTGTTTATAGTATCGGATAGTGCATTTGTATTGACAATTCTTTGATTTTTTACAATTAAATCATGAATTATTCCTTCTTCAACCTGATATACTGCCAATTTTTCAAAATCTACTTGAGCGCCATCAACCAATTGCCCACAGTCGTATGCTTTGATTAAAAGATTAAGATGATTAATGATATACGGGCTATGAGTTGAAAAGAGCAGGTCTATTGTGTTTGAGTTTGTAACAAAACATTTGGCGATAAGATCACTTATTAACTCACATTGTGCTTCTGGAAATAAACTTAATTCTGGTTCTTCTATGTGTATGTATAGTTTCTTTTTTATATCACCGAGGTTTTTAACAGGCTTAAAATCAGTTATGCTGTCTGCTTTTGTTAAAAAATTCAGCACAGACCTATTAAACGCTTCTTCAAAGTCGAAGTGCTTAGAAAAATGTTCTGCTATTAATGTTACAGGAATGGCATTTTGTGTCCCAGATGAACTATTTTTAAGGGTTAGTTCATATTCTTTGTTGGGGTCTTGGATAAAATACTTTTTATTCGATTGTGTTTTTTTGACAGACAATTTCAAGTTAAGATACTTAATATCAAGCTCTTTTAAATTTTCTGAAGCCAAATTGAAATCGTTATATACCTCATGAAAGTAGAATCCCAAGTAGCCTCCCGTTAGCGACGCACCTCTTTCTGTCCAAAGAGGAATGATGTTTCTCGTTTCTGAGATGAAACTTAACTTATTGTAATATAAGTCTTGTACATGAACCAAGTCTTTGTCGCTTGTACCTGTTAACTTATTTTTGGCAAAATGAAGGGTATATTTTCTATTGCTTGGGGATTCAACGGTATAAATGATTTCAGGACTATTCTTTAAGTATTCTTCAAAACCACAATTTTTGAAATAAGAATCCATTCTAAATCTAAATGGACTTTTAGAAACTTTACTTCTTTTTAGATAAGAGCGAATATTGTGCATTTTATAGAGCCATCTAAAGAGAGCTATCGCCTTCATAAGCGTACTTTTGCCACTTCCCGACTCTCCAATCAGAACTGTTAATGGCTTGATGTCTTCAATAAAAATATCTTTTATTGGCCCCAAGTTTTTGATATGTATTGATTCTTTCATCTGATGATAATGTTCTGTTATGTTTAAAGGTATCAGATGGAACGCCTAATCATACCTCTGTGTGTCAAACTTTTTGGCATAGGCGTTTCATTTCGTTTTTAGGCAAAGGTAATTGATTAGCCAGCATGATTTGTCAGAATAAGTGTCGATGTTTCAGGCAAAAATTGCTACAAATAGTTGAACAATACATGAATGTAAGGTAAGTATCAATGCAAAATTATGAATTGCGAATCATGAGCTATAGTACTGAATTTCTGTGATTTATAACTCTAAATTTGTTTTGATGAAAAATAATTTTGATAAAAAAAAGGGTAAGTTTTTTTCATCAAAACACTAATCCACAATCGGCAATTCACAATTCAGCATTGATACTTATAGAGATAAAATATACTTTAACTAGCTTATTGTCATTTGCTTTACAACCCATCCACCTTGATATTCAATTTGCCTTTGGCAAATACTACCGCTACAATAGACGTTGGCGTAAGGTAAACTCTATCGGGTGTAATTTCGCTGATGTTGCCATTCATGGCAACGCCTTTGCTCACGGTTTTGTTCAAATTGGCTTGAATTTGCTTTTTCATATCAGTTACTTGTCCGCCAATCTTGAAGGTCAACGCCTCTTGCATGGTTTTGGTGAATTTTCCTTGAAAAATCCAATTGGCGGTTTTGTAAAGCAAGTTCTTGGTTTCGAGGTCATAGTCGAAATTAGCTAAGAAAATACTCTGGGTTTGAGGGCTGTACGTAGGCACACCTTTGAAATAAATCGTGCCATTGATGCTACCCGAAAGCCCTGCTTTAATGATGAGTTTTTCTTCGCTACCATATACCGAAATATCGGTTACGTTGACTACATATTTACCATCTTTAAATGTGAATTTTTGTCCGACCAAGGTATCTGCCGTCAACTTACTTGCTTCTGTAAAAGGAATTTCGGCTACAACGCCCACTTGAAAATCATCTGGTATTTCGCTGATAATCTTGAGGTTGGGCACATTGGCTACCTGCTGTACAGCAGGTTTATTGCCTGTAATGGTTTCGGTATAAGCTTTGATAGCAATAGTCGAACTCACTTTGTTATTTGCCGTACTGAGCGGTGTCATTTGTAGTTCAGTAGGCGTTACTTTCAACCAAGTACGGTATTTGTCTGATAATAAATAAGGCTGTGAAGCGGTATTCCAAGCTTGGACGATGTATTTTTTTACCTCAACATTCTTTTTCACTGCGTCATCTAATGCTTTGAGAAAAGTGTTTTGTTGCGATACCAAGGCTTTTTCAATCAGTGGCGTAATCGGAATATCAATACCAGCAAGTCTTACAACAGGTTTTTTTATCCATTCATAACCTATTGGAAAACTTTGTACGGTAGCCTCCCAAGTGGGTGAAACAGCGAATTTTGTTCCAAATTTTACATTAAAATCAAACGCCAATTCTTGTGGAGGAATTTGCATTCCCATCACTTTATAGCCCACTTTTACCCAAACTTTGAGCGGTACTTTGAAGAAAAACGTTTCGTTTTGGGCGGTTACTTCGATGTTTTCACGCTTGAGGATTTTGCACATGAAATTATCCATATTGTTGTCTTCCATGCTGTTATCTTCATAAATCGACTCCTTGATATTACTATTGATTTGACGTGCTACATCGCTCATCGTAATTTCAAAAGGAATGCCAATCGTGGAAAGATACTTTTCGGATTGTTTGCCACTGAAAGCATACGATTCTTTGGGGGCATCAGGGTTGGTTACGCCAGACTTGCTACTTGCACAACCTGCCAACAAAGCCATCGAAAAAGCGGCTATACATAACTGTTTCATAGATGTTGTGATAAATGTTTAGAAATGAATATTTTGCGTATTGCTTATTTGATTTTTACTTTAGTTGCACCATAGCCAAATTTCTCTTTTTGTGCATCTTCAAAAAACTTAACATTTTTATGCCCCGAGAGTTTTTTGTGGATTTCGTTGCGTAAAACGCCGTTCCCGACTCCATGAATAAAGGTGATTTCGTCCATGCCATTGGCAATGGCGGCTTCAAATTGTTTTTCAAAAGTACGAATCTGTATCTCCAATATTTGTCGGTTCGACATGCCCAAATGGTCTGGCGTAAGTACTTCGATATGTAAATCAACCACACGACTGGGCTTTTGTGGTATGGCTCTTTTTTCTTCAAATTGTGGTTTATCAAACATTTTTTCCACAATTTTCTCAGGCTCAATTTTTACAGGAATATGTACTTCTTCGCTATCAAGTTGGAACAAATGAGCATCTTGGTTGAGTAAGGGAGCTTTTTGTTTGTTTTTGAAAAAAGTATTAATTCTAAAACGCACGTGCTTGACCAAGGGCGCTTTGAGCTGCATAAATGCCAAACGATAAAAAAAGGCTTGAAACACGAACGTTCCCCAGTTTTCAAAATCTTTGACAAATACTACCTGAACTTTAACAAACGTTTTGGCTTTGAGCATTCCCGATGCCAAGCCTTTGTGGTGTGGGTCGTTGCCTGCCGAAAGCATAAACGGCAAATCCCAATCGGTATTGTTGATGAGGTATTGCGAAAGTTCTCGGTCGTTTACAGGCACAAATGCCATATACACGCCTTTGTTGGCAAGTACTTCTGTAGATGAGCCATGAAATTTATCATAATTTTTTTGTGGTTCAAAGCTTGCTCGTGTATTTGACTGAGATTTGAATACCTTATTTTCGATGTCGCTAATGACAACGGCTTCGGTTGTTTTGACGGGTATTCTAAAGCCGTCTTCTATTTCTACTTCAATGATGTTATTGGGCAAAATTTTCGTTACAATTCCTTCTTCACGGCCATGTACAAGCCTGACTCTATCGCCAATGTTCATATACTTACAGTTGTTTTTATCTGATAAAGTTACAAAGGTAAAAAGGTAATACAAATAGGCAACCATGCCAAAGATAATACTTGATTGATGAAGGTGTTAAAAAAATATAAGATAGCCCGACACGCCTCGATGAGGCGTGAAAGCAAGCGTTGGGGCAGGAATTTTTATCATATCGAAAACCTGAAAAACCCTTTGGAGTAAACGAGAATGTGTATGGATTTTGGATAAATGTATGTCTAGCGAAAGATAATAAATAGGATAAGGCTCGTAGCCAGCTTGTAGGTTTTGGGCGTATTGTCCATGTAGCATATCATAACCGCCGTAGCCTAGGGCTATGCCAAAAAACGAAGGTAAGTTGCTCTTTGGCAATAGTTTACGAAGGTTGAACGAAAGCCAATAAGTTTGACCATTATAATCTTTCAACCATTGTTGGCTTAGGTTTTTCCCTAAAAGAGCAGGGTTTTGTGCCGCCAATGGCGTAGGATGAAACGACCATTTGAACGAAATAGCTTGCTGTCGATTGAGCAAAAACAACGCCACTCCAAGCGAATTGGCCGTCATATCGCCCCAAGAAAAACCATAATCGGCTTGCGTACCATCTAGGATTTCGATGCTACTGGTGACAATCGTACTGGTGAGTGCGGCATACCATCGGGCTTTGTTAGAGGCTATGCCCCTCGTTTGTAAGGCATGGTATTGGAATTGGCAAAGTTGAAAATTGCTATACGAATGCCCGAGTTTATCAAGTCCTTGCCAAGCGGTATTGTCGTTGTGGAAATGGAAGCTCGTACTTTTTTCGTTGTACCAAGTAGCAGAAAGAAAACCTACACTCCCGACAAAGCCCGTGGCTTCGAGTACCAGTAGGCGTTTGAGGCGTTTAGAAGAAATGCTATCTTGTGAGCATATTTGTCCCCAACATTGAAAGCAAAGTAGCAAAAAATAAGCGAGGTGTTGTAATTTGACCATCGTTGAAAAGATGTTAAAAAGACCCAAAAATAGCCTTTCTGCCACATAAGCGAGAAAGGCTATTTTCAGACGAATCTTTTACGGATAAGTCACAGAAGTATTAATGCTGAATTGTCAATTAGGGGTTAAATTTTTTACATACTATAGAGTTATTTTTAATTAAAAATAACTGAAAATCAAATCAATAGTTCATAATTAAACATTCACCCTTGATACTTACAAATCTACTTTCTCCATCTTCGGAGCAAACAAGTGCATCATAAGCCAAGCCAACAAATACGCTACCGAACAAACAATAAAAATGATATTGTAGCCGATGTTTACATTGCCTTGTTGTTTGTAGGTATCTAGCAAATACCCCACCAATAGCGGAAACAAAATACCTCCTACCGAGCCAGCCATACTGCCGATACCTACCACCGAGCTGATGGCTTTGCGTGGAAACATATCGGATGCTGTCGTGAAAATATTGGCACTCCAAGCTTGGTGAGCGGCCATAGCAAGAGCAATTAGCCCTACAGCTTGCCAAATATTGGTGCAATATTGGGCAAAAAATACAGGAACAACCGCCAAGGCAAAGCTAAACATGGCGGTTTTGCGTGCTTTGAAAACCGTCCAGCCTTTGTTGATAAGAAAACCCGATAAATAGCCTCCGCCAATACTGCCAATGGTTGTGGCGGTATAAACGACCATTAGTTCGATACTGGGCTTTTTTAAATCTAAATGAAAACGTTCGCTGAAGTAAGAAGGCAACCAATACAAGAAAAACCACCAGATGGGGTCGGTAAACATTTTACCAAAAACAAAAGCCCAAGTCTGTCTGATTTTGAATAATTTAAACCAATTCACTGGCTTTTGGGTATCATCCATAGGTTCTTCGGCATCGCTGTTGATAAATTCTAACTCGGCTTCGCTTACTTTGGGATGTTTCTGTGGTTTTTCGTAATACAATTTCCAAAAAATCACCCAGATAAAGCCTACACCACCCGTAATGATAAAAGCCTCTCGCCAGCCATACGCTCCCAAAATCCAGGGTACCATAATCGGGGCAACAACCGCACCGATGTTTGCACCAGAATTGAAAATTCCTGTGGCAAAGGCTCTTTCTTTTTTAGGAAACCATTCGGCTACGGTTTTGATGGCTGCCGGAAAATTGCCCGATTCGCCCAAGCCTAGCAACATACGCATACTTGCCAAGCCCATAGTACTACTCACGGCGGCGTGTAGCACCGCTGCAATACTCCACCAAATCACCGAAATGGTATAGCCTAGCTTTGTACCGATGCGGTCGATGATGCCACCGAAAAACAAAAATCCCGTAGCATAAGCAGCCGTAAATGCCATAATTACAGCACTATAGTCTGACTCTGTCCAGTTAAATTCTTTTTCTAATGTAGGTTTCAACAAGCCTATTACTTGTCGGTCGAGGTAATTGATGGTCGTAGCAAAAAATAGTAACACTACAATTCGCCAACGATAATTGGGCATTTTTGACATAATTTACAAATGGGATAAAAATACACGAGTAGCAAGCAAAGGCAAAAAAATGATGTTTTTACTCTTTTGGGTATAATATTTTCAGACAAAAACTCAAACACGTTGCCTGTGATACGTTTATTTGTATCAAGTGTAGGTTTAAAATTCGATGCTTGTATAAGAAAAACTCGCACCTAAATCTCTGTGCTATGATTGAAATGTGTAATTTTGTGGTTTATTCGGATATACCATCCGCAATGTATAGACGCGCAACGTGGAAATCTAGAAATACATGCAAGAGAAGATTCAAGAATTACAACAGCAAGTAAGCGATTACTTGATTGAAAACAAAGAACAACTAGAAGCATTCCGAGTAGGATATGTAGGACGCAAAAGCGTGATTGGAGCTTTGTTTGATGGTTTAAAAGATGTGCCTGCCGAACAACGCCGTGAAGTAGGACAGCAATTGAATGCCCTGAAAGATTTTGCTCAAAATAAATTTAATGAATTTCAGGCTTTGATGGAAGCCGCCAAGGACAGTGCTGTAAGTATTGAATTTGATTTGACTTTGCCTGTTATTCCTCAAGAAAATGGCACGCTACATCCACTTAGTTTAGTAAGAGCCAGAATTATTGAAATTTTTGAAAAAATGGGCTTTAATGTATCAGACGGCCCAGAAATTGAATCAGATTTTTACAATTTTACTGCCTTAAATTTTGCCGAAAATCACCCTGCACGTGAAATGCAAGATACGTTTTTTGTGGAGAAAAAAGGTGGAAACGTTGCCGATGATATGCTGTTAAGAACGCATACGTCTAACGTACAAATTCGTTTGATGCAAAACAAAAAACCACCTTTGCGTTCGATTATGCCCGGTCGAGTATATCGCAACGAGGCTATTTCGGCAAGGGCTCACTGCTTGTTTCACCAAGTAGAAGGCTTGTATGTGGACAAAAATGTAGGTTTCAAAGATTTGAAAGATACGTTGTATCATTTTGCTAAAGAAATGTTCGGTAAAGATACCAAGGTGCGTTATCGTCCTTCTTATTTTCCTTTCACTGAGCCATCGGCAGAGATTGATATTACGTGTTTGATTTGTAAAGGCAAAGGCTGTAATGTATGTAAATATACGGGTTGGGTAGAAATTGCTGGTTCGGGCATGGTGGACCCCAACGTACTGGAAAACTGTGGTATTGATTCAAACGAATACACGGGTTTTGCCTTCGGTATGGGTATCGAGCGTATTACGATGTTGAAATACGGCATCAAGGATTTACGCTTGTTTACCGAAAACGACGTGCGTTTCTTGCGTCAGTTTGAGGGCTTGTAAGATTGGTTATGCTTCCAAAAGGAAGTTTATATGGATGATTTTTTCGTACAAGTATAAGCACAAAATATAAGTCTAAGCCATTAGCTATGTTGGTTCGATACTGCATAGTTGATGGCTTTTATTGTAGTATAAAGTGTTTTTAACACATTTTAACGTCCGAAAAGACAATATACCAAGCCTATTTTACTATTTTTGGTTTTGTTATGGCTTATTACCTCTTCAATATTTAGGTTTGTAGCGTACCAACTGCCGTTTACCGTAAAAGTAACATTCAAAACACATTATAGACTTTATAACTGAATAACGTATTCCTAGATGAACAATTTTAAAAAAATCAATAACCTTATCGGTTGGGCTGTATTTTTGATTTCTTTCGTCGTTTTTGCTGCCACAGTAGAGCGAACAGCCTCTTTTTGGGATTGTGGTGAATTTATTGCCTGTGCTTACAAGCTGCAAGTACCTCACCCACCAGGCGCACCCCTATTTTTACTATTAGGTAGAATGTTTTCGTTGTTGGCAGGTGCCGATAAAACGCAAGTAGCCTACTGGGTCAATATGTTATCGGTATTGTCGAGTGCTTTTACGATTTTGTTTATGCACTGGACAATCGTGTTGATTGGTCGTAAAATTTTAAATAAAAGCTTTGAATCTTTGAGCCTTGCCGAAGCTGTTAGTCTTTTAGGTGCTGGGATTGTTGGCTCGTTGGCGTATGCTTTTACCGATACTTTTTGGTTCTCGGCTGTCGAAGCAGAAGTGTATGCCATGTCGTCTTTCTTTACGGCATTGGTTGTGTGGGCAGCTTTCAAATGGGAGCTTATCGAAGACGAAGCAGCCGCTAACCGTTGGTTGATTTTTATCGCTTATATTGTAGGCTTGTCTATTGGTGTTCACTTATTGAACTTGGTGACAGTCCCTGCTTTAGCTTTATTATATTATTTCAAAAAATACCCTAAACCAACTTATATAGGCGGTTTCCTTGCTTTATTGGTAGGTTTATTCATCTTGGGTATCATCAACTCTGGTATCATTCCAGGCATTCCTTCGATGGCATTTAGCTTTGAATTAGCCTTTGTCAATGAATTTGGTATGCCTTACGGTTTGGGTGTTATCGTATTTTTGGTCTTGTTTGTTGGAATTTTAGTAGGAGGTGTGGCTTATTCTCAAGCTAAAAATAAGGTAGGCTTAAACGTATCGCTGTTGGCTTTGTCTTTTGTATTGATTGGCTATTTATCTTACAACTTGGCCTTAGTTCGCTCTACTTACAACACACCAATCAACGAGAATGACCCTAGTAATATCCTCAACTTTTTAAAGTATTTGCGTCGTGAACAATACGGCGAACGCTCGTTGTTGTATGGCCCTATTTTTACGGCAGAAGTAGAAAGCGTTGACGCTGGAGCACCTGTCTATAAAATGAAAGATGGCAAATACGTGGTGTATGACCATAAACAAAAAGTAACATACAGCAAAAACGGTCAAATGTTGTTGCCACGTATTTACTCGAATGCTCCGCAACACGTGGCTCTTTACCGTGAAATGCTAGGCTTGGCAGAAGGCGAAAATCCTACTTTTGGCGATAACCTCCGCTTTATGTTTACGCACCAAATGGGGCACATGTATATGCGTTATTTGCTCTGGAATTTTGTAGGAAGAGAAAGCGATATTCAAGATGCGGGCGTGATAGACTATACACGCAAAGGGGCTTTACCCGAATTGTTAGCTAAAAATAAAGCACATAATAATTATTTCTATTTGCCACTTATCTTGGGCTTACTAGGCTTTTTCTTATTATATCGTAAAAATGAAAAAGACTTTTTAATTACGATTTTGATGTTTTTGATGACGGGCTTGGCCTTGGTTGTATTCTTAAATTCGCCTCCAACAGAGCCTCGTGAACGTGATTATATTTATGTGGGTTCGTTTTATTTCTTTGCTATTTGGATTGGCCTAGGCGTAATGCAGTTGGCCGAATGGTTGTTGAAAATTATCAAAAATCCTGTGTCAACGAGCTATGCCGCTACGGCCGTTTCCTTGGTAATTCCTGTGATTTTGATTCAACAAAACTGGGACGACCACGACCGCAATCACCGTTATCATCAGGTTGATTTTGCTAAAAATATGCTCAATTCTTGTGCCCCTAATGCTATTTTATTTACGGGCGGCGACAACGATACATTCCCGCTTTGGTATGTGCAGGAAGTAGAAGGATTCCGTACCGATGTGCGTGTATGTAACCTCTCTTTGTTGGGTACAGACTGGTATATCGAGCAAATGAAACGCAAAACTTATGAGTCTGAAGCCTTGCCTATTTCATTAGATAAAGACCGTTTCTTGGAAGGTATCAACGACCAAATTTTATTCTACGAAAACCCTAATGTCAAAAATGGCATCAACCTCGAAGAATACATCAAATTGGTAAAAGACGACAACCAGGCTATCAAAGTGCCTTTACAAGATGGTACAATGATTAATACTTTGCCTTCTGAAAATGTTTTTGTGCCAGTGAATGTAGAAGAAATGAAAAAGGCTACTTTCATACCAGATGCCCTTAAACCATATTTGATGGACCAAGTAAGTTGGTCATTAGGCAAAAGTGGCTTGATGAAGCCCGAATTGATTCAGTTGGATATTATTGCCCAAAATGCCAAAAATGGCTGGAAGCGTCCTATTTATTTCGCTACAACCTTGGCAAGCAACAGCTACCTCAACATGAAAGAAATGATGCAATTAGAAGGCTATGCGTATCGTTTGTTGCCAGTGAAACTGCCAGAAGCCAAAGAAGGGATTGTCAATACCGACATCATGTTTGACAACGTGACGAAAAAGATGTTCTGGAGAGATTTAGACAATCCGAACACGTATTATCATTCTGATTTTTACTTAGAAGTACCCGTGATTACGGCACGCTTGAGCTTCTTGCGTTTGGTTGACCAATTGGTAAAAGAAGGCAACTTGGCAAAAGCAAAAGAAGCATTAGATTTTGAAATGAAGGTAATGCCCGACAAAACTATTCCTTACGACCAGCTTAGTGCCAATTTTGTATCGCTCTATTTAGCTGTAGGTGATAAGAAAAAGGCGTTGGAAATTGCCGATACCATGATGAACCGCAACAATAAAGCATTGGAGTACTACCTGCAAGAACGCAGAGGAAGCGATTCTCGTGAGATTCAAACAGCTTTGTACGAAATGCAAATCATTGTCAATGGCCTGAAAGAAGCAAAATTGCCAGAAGCAGCCAAGTACGAAGAGATGTTCAACCGTCAGTACAATAAAGCTACTTCATAGTCATATTATATAAATGAAAAAGGGACGCAGCGATGTGTCCCTTTTTTGTTAGCAGTCTAATATACTTTCGTCTGTAAGAATATGGTTTTGTAAAACCCATTCTTTTAATGCCTTGCGATGCTCATGCCGTACAATTACTTGTACTTTGGTTTGCCCTTCTTTTAAAATCAAAAAAGCCGTACTCAAAAACTTAGAATAGGTAATATAATAAACGTCTTCTGCACGATAAGGCATATTAAATGTTGTATGATTCATAAAACAATAGCGTGTTAAAAAAAAGGGATGATTGACGAATTTAACTATTAATTGTTTTTTTTACAATAGCCCTATAAGAAATTATGCCCTCTATGCCCTTGTTGGCGTTATCTCCAACAAGACAAACATCTGATTTTAGTACTACATACTTAATGCTATGAATCATCACTATATACAGTTTTTATCGCCACAATTGTATGGTGGAAGCTCTTTCAAACCTGATAAGTATAAGCAAATCATTATTGATAGTTTGAAATTATTAGTTGAATCCGCCAAAGATGT